>ERZ808240.384-NODE-384-length-59202-cov-4.872453_pt1 | contig 59202 bp, 55 predicted proteins | sample MGYA00521084_ERZ808240 | MGnify/ENA primary metagenome ERZ808240 (study PRJEB31516, sample SAMN03275571) | gut metagenome | biome: mammalia-associated habitat; material: feces | host: Papio cynocephalus | place: Kenya | collected 2012-08-06 ...
TGTGTCTCCTATCGTACTGATCGGTGCGTTGACGTTTCTGACTGCCCATTTCAAATATTCATTTACGCGTTCATTGGCTGCAAAACATTCCGCCAGAATGTCGTATGTAGCTTCTTCAGGAAAAACAACGACAGAGATATCGGATTCGCTCATTTCACGTATAAAGTGCACGCAGGCTTCTGCTAAGCGATGTCGTTCCCCTGATAATTCCATTAAAATGCATCTCGTGATAAAGATCACGGTTTCATGGGTCTTGTAGTAACGGATTAAAAGCTTTCTTTCATTCGTTGCAAAACCTGCATGTCTCTGCAGGGAACACGCATCATAAAACGCAATCTGTCCGGCAGAATAAAAAATATCTTTGATTCTATCCGTCTTTATCTCCGCGAAAGATACAATTTCACCAAAATTGTCCGGAGTTTCGGTATAGGTCGTCGGCATAACTTACGCTCCCTTGATCTTTGTATATAACTCACGCATATTATGCAGAACTCTATCTAATGCCCGCGCGTTTATATATTCATCTTTTACATATTCGCTTCCCAATTGTGCAACCATCCGCTCCAGATGTGTATAGTCATCCTTATCGGAGGCATCCAAAATGCTTTCATCCAGCCATAGATCAGTCAATCGCTGTTTCATTTGTGCACGGTCCATTGTGATCATCTGCTCACAAAACGCGTTTTCGGAGATCAGTCCCAGTTCAAGGCTGCGAACCAAAACAGCCATATACGGCGCCTGATAGTATGCCATTAATTGCACTAGGATATCGATTTCATTTCCGCCCGCTTCCTCTTTAAATTTCAGATACATTCTCCGAAAACTGTTTTCCGGCATTAAAAGCATTCCTGCGAAGAGATTTGCCGCGTATTCTTCTTCGTGTTCATAACCATGCACATCCGAAAATTCGACCTTGACTGCAAGTTCATACTCACCGAAGAAAACGTGGTAGATCTCATGCGCGACCGCAAAGTTCACATTGACTCTGGGCAAGGATGTATTGATGACAACATACCCTAAGCCGTCTCCCTTGTAACATAAGGCACCGATTTCATCATCGGCAAAAGGAAGCTCTAAGACCAAAAAACCCTTTCTGCGCAGAGAAGCTCTGGCAATTTGCAAAATACTCAGGATATTCGTATCATATTCCACGTCAGCGAGTACACAGAATCTTTTTACCATTGTATTCATTTCTTCGCAGTGTTCCTCATTGTATGCAATGATTTTGCGCAAGCGTTCTATCTTCATGCCTTACCCCCTTGCTATGTTTTTAAATCGGATCTTGGCGCTCATGACTTCATCGATGTTCGCCATCAGCTCCATAAGTTCCTTGGCAATGAGTTCTTGTTTCTGAGAAGGTTCTCCGGCATAAAAGGCGATTTTATGCATTGACGTGCTTCCGATCTGCGGCACGCTGATAGAACCTGTCAAAAAGAAATCTATATTTTTCCCCAATCCGTGTGCAATTTTCTCCATGTCAGTTCCGCTTTCTTCCTGTACACCGGTCAGAATACGTGACAGCTTGTTCTTGTCTATACCGCTCATCATGCTCAGATAGGTCTGTTTGATTTTCATTTGCGATAAGTATTCGTTCACGTTTTTGATAAACTTTGTCATGATACGCACCCTTTTCTAATCATCATTATTAATCTCAAATTATAAGATTTTATTTCTTATATGTACTATTATACCCTTATCTTCGCCATTTGCAACTATTTTATCTCAAAATAAAAGATTTTTCATAATAACGCAGAATCACACAAAAAGCCCCGGCGGGCTATCCCCAAGGCTGCATCTTGCGGTCTGGGGCGCGTCCCGCCGGGGCTGTCTATTTTGTTTTTAGAAAGGTTCGACCTTATGCCTCAGCCTGCGCTGCTGCAGGAGCCTCTTCCTTTACTGCCGGTTTTCTTTTTGCTCTCATGTTGTTGATCGCATGGGTCGGGCATTCTTTTGCGCACATACCGCAGTTCTTGCACTTATCCGGGTCGATGTACGCATGGTTGTTCTCAATGGTGATTGCCTCGAATTTGCATACCTTCGCGCACTTGCCGCAAGCGATGCATCCGTTTGTGCATGCCTTGCGGGTCACTGCTCCCTTGTCTTCAGAGTGGCACTGAACAACAACTTTGTTCTTTGCCGGAGCGATGCGGATGACATGTTTCGGACATGCTGCTGCGCAGGCACCGCATCCGGTGCAAAGCTCTCTTGCTACGACCGCAACGCCGTCACAGATCTTGATCGCTTCAAAATTGCAGGCTCTGGTGCAGTCTCCCAGACCCAGGCAGCCGTATTTGCACTGGTTCATACCACCAAACAAATTGGACGCCGCGCTGCAGGTCTGAATGCCTTCGTATTCCATCAGAGCCTTTGCCGCCTGCTTATTGCCGTTGCACATCACCGTCGCAACCTGTGGTTCCGCAGAACCCGCTTCAATGCCCAGGATCGCAGCCAGAGCCGCCGCGCAGTCTGCGCCGCCGACCGGACACTTGTTCGGGCCAACGCCTTCCGGATCTGCTGCCAACGCGGCCGCATAGTCATCACATCCCGCGAATCCGCAGCCACCGCAGTTTGCGCCCGGAAGCGCTGCTCTTAATTTTACAACGGTTTCGTCTACCGGTACGAAGAATACCTTCGCCGCGATCGTCAGGATGACAGCAAAGACGAAACCAAGTGCTACAACCAATAAGACCGGTGTTAAAATTGGATTCATTTTCTTCGCCTCCTTCTTATACTAAGCCGCCGAATCCCATAAATGCAAGGGACAGGATAGCCGCAGTTGTCATGGTGATCGGAACGCCCTGGAACGGTGCAGGAACCGCCGTATTGCCTTCCAGCTTGGATCTCATTCCGGAGAAGATAACCATTGCCAGCAGGAAACCGACGCCGGCGCCGAACGAGTTGATCAGAGCTAAACCATAGCCATAGCCCGCATCGATATTGTTGATGCATACCCCCAGTACCGCGCAGTTTGTGGTGATCAGCGGAAGGTATACACCCAGCGCCTTGTGCAGGGATGGGATGAATTTTTTGAGTACCATTTCCACGAATTGTACCAACGCGGCAATCACGAGAATGAATACGATGGTTTGTAAATATGCGATGTTAAACTGATTCAAGATCAGCATGATCGGCCATGTTGCCGCTGTTGCAAGCACCATAACGAAGGTAACCGCAACACCCATACCGACGGCAGAGTCTAACTTCTTCGATACACCCAGGAATGGACAAATTCCGAGGAATTGAGCAAGAACATAGTTGTTCACTAAAATCATGCCGATTAAAACGCTAAGCCACTGTGCCATTATGCTTCAACTCCTTTCTTTTCGATCTTCACGCCGTCAAGCTCAGAGATGCACTTTTCCTGTTGGCACATGCTCGCGAGCGCACAGCCCTGGCATCCGAAGTCTCTTGGCTTTTTGCCCTTAGACGCAAGAATCTTATTCACCACTGCGATCGCGCAGGCATAGACGAAGAAGCCGCCGGGAGCCAGTGCGATGATCAGCATCGGATGCTCGGAAATGAACGGGATGGAAATGGTAAGCTTCTGAACCAGTTCGTCACTGCCCAGGAAGAATCCGGAGCCGATGGTTCCGTTGCCGATGAGTTCTCTGACTGCACCGATGCAGGTCAGGGAAAGCGTGAAGCCAAGACCCATGCCGACACCGTCTAATGCGGAATCTAGCACGCCGTTCTTGTTTGCGAACATTTCGGCTCTGCCCAGAATGATACAGTTTACAACGATCAGAGGCAGGAAGACGCCGAGGGAATTGTACAGCGGTTCTGCAAAGGCCTGCACGATGAACTGTACCAAGGTTACGAATCCTGCGATAACGACAATGTAGCACGGGATTCTGACTTTATCCGGAATGATCTTTGCCAGCAACGAAATTACAACGTTGGAACAGATCAGTACCGCGGTTGCCGCGATACCCATACCCATACCATTGAAGGCTGAGGATGTTGTCGCGAGTGTCGGACAAGTACCGAGCAATAAGACAAGGTTCGGGTTTTCTTTGATAATGCCCTTCGTGAGGACGGCTAATCTATTTACTTTTTCTTTCATTAGTTAGCACCTCCTACTGCTTCGAATTGTTTCAGCGCCGCACAGACTCCCTGGTAAACACCGTTGGAGGAAATGGTAGCGCCACTGACGTAGGTAACTGTGGAATCGCCTTTGATATTGTCGGCATTCGCAAGTTCGGTCAGTCCCTTGTACTGTTCCAGATACGCGGAATCATGCGCCTTGGTACCAAGTCCCTTGGTATCATTGTGTGCAGTCACTTTGACGCCTGTGATCGCGCCTTCGCTGTCGATACCGACCATTTCGGTCAGAAGACCGCCGAAGGAAGCAGTTTTAACGGTTACGACCATGCCGACGCCGTCAGCGATGTAGCAGTCCTCGACATAGACTTTGTCCGGATTGGTTACGACAAGCTCGCCGTCATATTTCGTGAAAGAAGTCGCTGCCGGAAGCAGTTCCGCTCTGGCCGCGTCAGCCGCCTTCGCGGAGTTATCCGCGATGATCGGTGCGGTGATGGAGTTTACATATGCCAGCGCAAATGTGATGACCAGACAGATCGCTACCAGAACAACAGTCGGCTGTATGTATTCTTTAAAAGTATTACTTTTCATTTTTCTTCGCACCTCCATACATTCTCTTCTGGAAGAAGTTGTCGATGAGCGGTGTCAGGCAGTTCATGATCAGGATCGAGAAGGAAACGCCTTCTGGGTACTGACCCCACAGCCGGATGATCATGGTAATCAAGCCGCAGCCGATACCAAAGACAACTTTACCCCATGGTAATAACGGAGTTGTGACATAGTCGGTCGCCATGAAGAACGCGCCGAGCATGACGCCGCCTGCCAGTACGTGGAAGACTGCCATGTGCAGAGCGTCTCCGCCGGTCGCGCCGTAGTAGATCGCCGCGAATACGAAGACCGTACCGATGAAGCATACCGGGATGATCGGGCTGATGATCTTTTTCCAGATCAGGAACAGTCCGCCAATCAAGAGTGCAACGGCACTGACTTCGCCCATGGAACCGCCGATGTAGCCGAGGAACATTTCCATGTTGGACGGAAGATCTACCAGATTGCCCTCAGCCAGTACGCCAAGCGGTGTTGCACCTGTCACGGCATCTGCGGTCTGACTCATTCTTGGCATCGGCCATGTCGTCATTTCGGTCGCGAAGGAAATGAACAGCACGATTCTGGCTGTAATCGCCGGGTTCGCAATGTTTTTGCCGATGCCGCCGAATAACTGTTTGATGACGATAATGGCAACAAAGCAGCCGACGATGGCGATCCAGTAAGGAAGGCCGGACGGTACGTTGAACGCGATCAGTACGCCTGTCAGAACCGCACTCAGGTCGCCGATGGTCTGTTTTTTGTGCATCAGCTGATTCCATGCCCATTCAAAGAATACGCTGGCAACCGCGCATACCAGGGTCAGTGCGATGACTCTTGCTCCAAAAACATAGATGCTTGCCAGAAAAGACGGTGCCAGTCCGATGAGCACCATCATCATGATTCTGGTGGTGTCCATATTGGTCACGATGTGCGGAGCGGGAGTTACTAATAAGTTATCGTGAATTTTCTTATCCATTATTTAATTCCAGCCTCCTTTACTACCGCTTTGCCGAGCTTGTTCATGAAGCTGAGCGGTCTTCTTGCCGGGCAGATATACGAGCAGCTGCCGCATTCCATGCACTGCATGACCTTGAGATCCGCGAGCGCCTGCGCGTCTTTTGCCTCGTATGCCTTTGCGAGTGCGGTCGGAATCAATCCGAACGGACAGGCCTGATGGCATCTGCCGCAGTTGATGCAGCTTGTTTCTTCTTTTATCAGGGACTGTGCCGCTGAGAATGCCAAAATCGCGTTATTGTTCTTGACGATCGGCATCGCGTCCGAGAAAATGGCTCTTCCCATCATCGGTCCGCCCATCAGGATCTTTTTCGGTTCCTCTTTGTAACCGCCGCAGAAATCGATCACATCGTAAATCGGTGTACCGATCGGCGCCATGACGTTTTTCGGGGTCGTGACCGCATCACCGTCCACCGTCATCCTCTTTTGGATCAACGGCATGCCGGTTCTGAAATATTGTCCGACAAACGCGATGGTCGTAACGTTGGAAAGAATGACACCATGCTGCGCTGGAATTTCTCCGGCGTTCATGGTCTTGCCTGTGATTTCATAAAGAAGCACTCTTTCCGCGCCCTTCGGGTATCTTGCCTGCAGCTTGAATGTCTTCAGGTTGGTAATGCCCTTGGCAGCCAGAAGCTTGTCAAGATGCGCAATCGCATCCGGCTTGTTTTCTTCAATTCCGATGTAGCCTTCATCCAGTCCGATGAACTTCATCAAAAGCTGACAGCCGGCGATCAGATCCTCTGCGTCTTCGAGCATCAATCTGTGGTCGGAAGTGATAAACGGTTCGCATTCAGCTGCATTGACGATCAAAGTATGTACTTCGTCGATGTTCTTCGGGTTGAATTTGATGTGTGTCGGGAATGATGCGCCGCCCAGACCTACGAGGCCGCTTTCTCTGATAGCTTTGATGAATTCCGGCAGGTCATTCGCTTCTGGAACCTTGATTCCCTCATAAACTTCTTGTTTCTTGTCTGTTTCGATGACTACCAGTGTGTCGGTGCCGCCCATTGCGGAACGCTGTTCTTCCAGACCTTTTACAGTCCCGGAAACGCTTGCGTGGATAGGTGCGCTGACAAAAGCATCAGTATCGCCAATAAGCTGTCCTACTTTTACATAGTCGCCTTTTTGAACTAACGGCTTGCAAGGTGCTCCTATATGCTGAGACATCGAAATTTTTACAACATCCGGAATCGGCATTACTTCTGTCGCACAACCGGCAGTGTGCTTGTAATGGCTCACATGAATGCTGTGTAAATGTTTTTGACTCATGTCTGTGAGACCTTCCTTTCTAAAAAATATACAAAATCATACGTTGTATATTATACTACAAAAAAAATCAAAAAGCACTAAAAACTTTCGATTCTTAGCACCCGGGGACGCAAAAAACAACGAAAAATATCAAAAATCAGGGATCGCTCCCTGATTTTTGGCATCACTGACCATAATTTAGTCGTTTTTTCCTGTCCGCTGTAGTTCATTTTTTTGTCTTATAAGCCCAAGGCAGCATCCAATTATGACGAACACATACAAGAGAATGTACATCCGAAATTCGGTACGCATTTCTGCATGCGTAAACATACTATGGTATACAAGTCCTGCCGTCGGCACCCAGGACAGCAACAGGATTTCCAGAAGTTTCGCATCCCCTTCTTTCAGCGGTCGCGCCTTCGTCTTAATAAAAGAAATAACCACTCCCGCGATAATCGAAAGCACGATCAATCCTGCAGCGATAAAAAGAAAGATTCTTTGCTGTGCTTGCCCCTGCAAGACTATTCGCCAATGCCGAAACAATGCATGAATCGGTATGATTTGGAGGCAAGTCACACATAAAATCAATTGCATACTTTTTTTCATCTTTGCGAATCCCACTTTTTTCATAAACGGAAGTCCCCCTTTTACGTTTCGCCGACGAAAACATACCCGTCCGCGGTAATACCGATGACTTTTTCGTCCGCGTCGCGCCGTGCCTTGACATAGGCGAGCACCGCTTCAGTCAGCACTTCGCCCGGGCAGGCGATCGGTACGCCCGGCGGATAAGGAATGAGGGACGACGCGCAGACGCGACCCGCCGCTTCCGCAAGCGGCACGAAAACCTTCTGGCGCGGGAGCGCGCGGCGCTCCAGTCTTGTCGTGAGCGCCGGCGGCTGCGCCATCTTCGCCGCCGCGGAAAATTCGCGCTCCGCGGCGATCTTGCGGAGCGCTGCGAGCAGCCGCTCAAAGTCAGATCGCCGATTGCCGATCCCGCTCATGCACATGATGATGTTGCCGGTCACCAGCTCCAAAAAGATACCTTTTTCCATCAGCAGTTCTTCCAGCTCATTGCCGTTCACGCCATAAGCAGACATATCGAGGTTCATCTTCGTATAATCCAGCGCCGGCGTTTCCATGATAACAAGCCCCGGAATCTTTTTTGCTTCCGCATAAAACCACCTCAGACTCTCCGCCCACACGCGCATCAGCGTCTCGCCTTTTTCTAGCAGAAGATCCGCGTTGATGTCCAGTGTTGCCATCAGCGGATAGGACGGACTGGAGCTTTCGATCATCTGGAGCTTGTCCTCCAGCACATGGCAGTTCACACGATCCGTACACACATTGAGCAGCGCGCTCTGCGTCCACGACGCTAGCGTTTTGTGGATGCTGTTGATGACCATGTCCGCGCCCTGCTCCTCCGCCGCCCGCGGGAAGCCTGCGATGCCGTATTTGCCGAAAAGCTTCAGATGCGCGCCGTGCGCCTGATCGACAATCAGGAGCTTGCCGCGGTCGTGCGTGACCTCTGCGATCGCCCGGATGTCGCTGCAGATGCCGTAATAATTCGGCGACGGCAGGATCACTGCCTCCGCCTCCGGATTTTCGTCCAGGCAGCGCGCGATCTCGTCTGCACGGATGCCGCCCAGCACGCCGTACGCCTCTAAAGTCTCCGGATAGGCGTATACCGGCACAATATCGCCTAATTGCAATGCGTTAAAGACAGCCTTATGGCAGTTTCGCGCCATGACCAGCTTGCCACCTTTGCTGACCGCAGTGAGGATCGCTGCGATCAGACCGCCGGAGCTGCCGTTCACTAAAAGATACGACTGTTTGACATCATACAAATCGCGATACTTCGTCATGGTCTCGGCGATGATGCCCTCGGTCTGAAATAAATTGTCCGCACCGGGGATCTCTGTAATATCGCAGTCCATGATCTGATCCAAAAAATCACCATATCCGTTTTCACGGTAAAGCCGCGCGCCCTTATGTCCCGGCATGTGAAATGATACCGGGTTTTGCTGACCGTGCAGCAGCAAAAAATCTTTGATTCCTTCGTTCAATGCTTTCCCTTTCTTTCTGTCTTTCTCTCACGATCTTGCATCCTCGCGCGTCTTCACAGGCTTGCGTGTCATCTTTACTGCAGTTTATCAAAAATCTCATTTTCCATCAGTCCGTCCGCACGCATCAGGTTCTGCATCGCCGCGATATCGGCCGAAATGTCAATGCTCTCGGAAAGGAAAAGTTTGTCCAGCTGCTTCTCGAAAGCCGTGATCATCGTATCCATCGTTTCCTCGATCTGCCGCTTGGATGCACGAATGTTCGTACCCTCTACGCCCTGCGCGTCCAGTTTTTCGTAACGCGCGAGCAACTTGAGACTGGTCGGCAGATAGTAATCCATGAATTTACGCATGCTGCCGAGCTTTTCCGGCTGCTCCTTGGCAAGTTTGAAAATCTTAGCGGTCAGGTCTTCCATGCGGCTGATCTTGGCTGACATTTCCTCGCCCGGGATGCGGTTGTTGAGTTCACGCAATTCCTGGAGGGTCTTTTCGTATTCGTCGAGGTTATCAGTTGCTTCTTCGGCTGCGCGTTCTGCGGCTTCTGCCTCCGCCCTAGCCTTTTTCGACATCGGTGTCGCGCCTCGAATAACCAGGCAGTCGGAGCGCATATCCAGATAAGCCTTTTTTCCGAACATGCCGCAGTCGATGCAGCGCTGTAAAATCCGCTCGGTCTTTCTTCTGGACATCGACAGTGCCTCCGCGACCTCATCGATCAGGATGTAGTTCGAGTTGCCGACGATGGCCGCAACCCGTTTGCGCTTTTTCGCCGAGGCGCGCATACTTGCGGATACCAGCAGCATCACGATGCCGCCGATCAGCCACAGAGAATCCTGCACCACGTCTCGCACCGCGTAGCTGATGCCGGTGTTTTCCCGGATGCACCAGACCAGATATTGAATGGAGTCCGGCAACTCGCTCACGCTGAAAAGGCACAGCACAACGCCTAAGATCAGCCAAAGTTTCTGCGTGCCGATCTTCTTTTTTGCGTTTTTCTTTTTGCCAGGAGTCGCATTGACATAGACCCGCTGCTCCTGCGACGCTTGTGTCGCACCGCCGCCGGAAGCGTACTGCCCTTGTACATCTCGCATGTCAGTAGAACTGCCCGTCCCCTGACCTGTTGGTTTGCTTTCACAACCCGTATCGCTGTTCGGCGATTCCTGCGGGTGAGCCGCCGGACTGCTCTTATCCTCGCAGAGCCGTGCGATCAGCAAGCACAGCGCAATCGGCCAGCAGTCCAAAATGAACAGCACCACGATCAGCCAGGTCGGAATATGGTAGCTTCCGTTCGCGTTGCGGAACTGATCGGTAAATTTTTTCTTTTCGTTTGGATTTCGATTATTCTGACTCATCTTTTCCCCTTTTGTTTGTTGTATTCTTCATTCCCGTTTTGGTGAGATTGGTCTAGGCACAGTATATCATCTCGTCTCTACAAATGCAATGGTTCGACAAAAAGACCCGGGGAAAAGTGCTCCCCGAGCCTTGTGCGTGCGTGTTAGATTGGCGGTCTTCTCAAATATCCGCATGTTTCCATGATTTATTCATCAAAGTCGTCCTGCGCGGCCTGATCAAAAATAGCAGTGACTTCCTTGGTTGGTTCTGCCGTCAGTTTCGTCACGATGACCGCGATGATAAATGAAGCAAGGAAGCCCGGTACGATCTCGTAAATGCCGGTGCTGCCGGAAAGGAACGCCAGCCATAGGCCGTCCACGACGGCACCTGAAACAACGCCAGCCACCGCACCCGCATAGTTAAATCGTCTCCAGAACAGAGAGAGCAGGATGGTCGGTCCGAAAGCCGCGCCGAAGCAGCCCCATGCGTTCTCGACCAGATTCATGATCGCCTGTGCGCCGGATCCTTTGGAATTCGCGAGCAGGAACGCGACGAGCGCAACCAGCACGACGACCAGTCTGCCGACCCAGAGCACTTCGCGGTCGGAAGCGTCCTTTCTGACGATCGGCTTATAGATATCCGAAGTAAACGAACTGGATGCGACGAGAAGCTGCGAGTCCGCCGTCGAAATGCACGCCGCCATGATTGCTGCCAAAAGCAAACCGGAGAATACCGGCAGGAAATACTTCCTTGCCATGACCATGAATACCGTTTTTTGCAGACCCTGCGTCAGCAGTTCCTCGCCGACCACGATCCTACCCAGGTAAGCGACCAGGCAGGCGGCTCCGAGCGCCAGCACAACCCAAACAATCGCGACAGTCGCGGATTTTTTAATCATCGACGGTTTCTCAATGGACATGAAACGAACCAGAATATGCGGCATACCGAAGTATCCGAGACCCCAGCCGAGGCCGCTGACAATGTCTTTCCAGCTTGCTGAGAAGATGCCGGAGCCAAAATCACAGGTAACAATCGCGCCAGACGCGTCCGTATACTGGTATACATCGTGTAGCAGGCTGGTGTCAAGCTTCTGTGTCGTGACAACGATGATCGGAACCGCCAGCAGTGCTGCCAGCATCAAAAGGCCCTGGAAGAAGTCTGTCCAGCAGACAGCCTTGAAACCTCCGAGGAACGTGTAGCCGATGATGATCAGCGCGCAAAGGAGCATACCGGTCTGCTCGGAAACACGCGGAAAGATCATCGTAAATACGGAGGTGCCTGCTACAAACGCCGAAGCGACATAAACCGTAAAGCAGATCAAAAAGATGACCGCGCATATGATCTGCAGCGCTTTGGATCTCGTCGCAAAACGGTTGGACAGATACTGCGGCAGGGTGATCGCATCCCCGGCCGCTTTGGAGAATTTACGCAGCCGCTTCGCGCAGAAGATCCAGTTTGCGGCTGTGCCGAGCGCTAATCCGATGCCGATCCACATTTGTCCGAAGCCGAACGCCATGATGGAACCCGGCAGACCCATCAGGAGCCATGCGGACATATCCGACGCCTGCGCGGACATCGCGGTGACCCAAGGTCCCATCGAACGACCTCCGAGGAAATAGTCCTCCTGATTCTTGTTTCCGCCGTTGAAGAAAAAGATCAGGGCTACAAAAAATAGTATGATAAAATAACCTAAAAACGCTATCATTTCTGCATTGAACATGTTTTTACTCCTTTTCTCCGGCTTATGCCCGCCGGTCGAACCCTAGATGCCGAGTCCGGTGCTGATGTTTTTCATAAAGTCCTGTACATTGGTCACGATACCTTTGGCGGCCAGACTGCCGCGGTCGCCGAGCTTGTTGGCCGCGAATTCGGACGTATCGACCATATAGAAATGTACAGGGCGGATCGTGCCGTTCGCAAGGACGCGGTAAGTCGGTGTCATATTGCCGGTCGCGATCGTATGCAGCACGGTCGCCATGCCGATGACTGTCGTTGCTTTGCGTACATGAGAGCGGATGGTATCCTGCCCCTCGTAGGTATGTTCGTAGACCTCCGGGAGCGGACCGTCGTCGCGGATCGAGCCATTGAGCACAAACGGCACCTTGTGCTTGACGCAGTTGTAAATGATGCCGCTGGAGATCCCCTCGCCCTCAATGAATTTCGGAATGGAACCGTAGGTGTTGATCGCGTTGATGGTGTCCAGATGATTGTAGTGCCCCATAAAGTGTAGCTTTTGGTTTTCAATGTCGCATCCCAGTGCCGTGCCCAGATAGCCGCCCTCCAGATCGTGTGTTGCCAGCGCGTTTCCGGCCAGCAGTGCCTGACAGTATCCCTGGGCGATCAGTTCTCCCATCACGCGCCGCGCCTCGACATCGAAGCTGCAGGCAGGGCCCAGAACCCAGACCACATAGCCGTTATGTTCTTTCTCATAGCGGAGTAGTTCCACCAGATCCTTGTAGTCCTGCGTGAACGAGGTCTCTCTGCTTCTGGACTGCCGAAACGCAAAGGTATTTTTGGTATCGCCTTCATCTTCACGCTGCCAGCAGTTGTCATGCACGTAGATACCTTCGCTGGCATCTTCCGTCCTGCCGACTACGACCAGATCGTTTTCTTTGATATTGCGAAATTCCACCACGCGGATCTTCTCTCCGTCCCAGATCGGCACCGCATCCATACGGCTGTCCTCCGCCAGATGCCATTTGCCGTCGATCTTAAAGTACTCCGGGAAAATGGAGGTCGCGTGGAAGCCTTGCGGCGCTGCCTTTGCACAAGGCGCTTTGACCAGCTTCGCGTCCGGTGCGCTTGTAAATCTTGCTTCGGTGAAATCCGGTTCGATATATTTTGCTAACTGAAAACTCATATTAATCACTCCTTCTTGCCCTACTCAGATCATTGTCATTTTTTTCTATCCTGATCTGCCTTTTGTGGCAGCTGTTTTTCATTGGCTGTGCTATCATACCACAAAAAAAACAAGAATGAAACACAGAATTGATTCTGTACATCATTCTAGATTTTATAATACGTATTTCAATATTTTTATTGAAATTTCAATCAATATCTTTTATACTATGTTCTATACAATAAAATAAACGAAAACAAATTATAAATTTTTTTCGGATTTTTAGGTTATAAATTGCAGATTTCAAACAAAACAGGAGCATGAAATGAAAAAGAAAAATTCCAAAAATACCAAGGGCAAGATCGTTTCTGCCGCCTGGCAGCTGTTTTACGAGCAGGGCTACGACAATACCACCGTGGAGGAGATCGTCGAGGCTTCCGGCACCTCGCGCGGTTCGTTTTACCATTATTTTGACGGCAAGGATGCGCTACTCAGTTCCCTGTCCTATCTTTTCGATGAAAAGTACGACGAGCTGGCAGAGACCATGAACCCCGCGCTTTCTCCGATCGAAAAACTCATCCTCATGAATCAGGAGCTTTTCCTGATGATCGACAACACGGTCTCCGTCGACCTTCTGAGCCAGCTGTTCGCAACGCAGCTGATCACAAACGGCGAGCGGCACATGATGAACCAGAACCGCACTTACTACAAACTTCTGCGGCAAGTCGCCGCTGAGGGCAAGCAGCACGGCGTTTTCAAGGAAGAATTCTCCGTCAACGACATCACCAAAGCCTACGCCATGTTCGAACGCGGTCTGATGTACGACTGGTGCATCTCCGGCGGCAGCTATTCCCTGTGCCAATATTCCCAAAGCGTGCTGCCGCTGTTCCTCCAAAGCTTCTGCGCTTAGAAGCCTTTGAGGCGCGAAGGCAGTGTATCCAAAACGGAAAACGATCCGGCATCTTTTCGCAAGATCAGCCTTTTCGCACCATACAGCCCTTTTTGAAGAAACAGACGGCGTATTTGAGGATTTCCTGGTAGCCGTCGTCTTCCAGCGGCTGTGCGTAATTCCCCGCCTCGATCTGTGCGAGTCCTTCTTCGCACTTTTTCTCCATGCCGCGGAACGTGCCGGAGATCTTCAGTTCCAGAATGATCGCGCGGCCCATGAATTTGAGTTCGGTCATCACAATATCCGGTCTGCCGTTTCCGCTCTCACGGTTGGACTTGACACGGTAGCCGCCGATATTGGTCAAAAGTCCTGCCATGAACCCATGATAGAAGCTCTCCGCATGATCGAAATAGCTGATCGTATCCATGAGCTGCCGGTTGATAAAGTCCTCGGCTGCCTGACAGTCGCCTGCTTCCAGCGCGCGCAGCAGCGGGCTGCGGTCGGTCTGTTTCATGCGCTGGTCGAACCAGTAAGAGATCGAATCCTCGTAGATCGAAGCAATCTCCAGATTCGGAATTTTCATCGTCAAATAGAGCTTGTTTCCGTCCTTGCGCTCCCCGGTCTTTTTGAGATAACCGGTGAAGACCAGGAAGTTCCACAAATTGTCCTGTGATTGATGGATATCGCCGTAGGTAATATCCTCATGCACGCGTTTCTCGATGCTGCCGCCGTTCATCAGTGTTTCCAGATCTTCTCTGGCTTCCTCGTCCGCCTCTCCCACCATCTCACGGATGATGCTGTTCGAAGAAGAATTTGACCAGTACGGAAGCGCAAACTTCGTAATGCTGCGGTTCCGGTCATAGACATAATTGAGGATGCTCCACGGGTTATAGATTTCAATCTCGTTAAACAAGTATCCGTCATACCATTGTTTTACCTCCGGCAGCTCCGCTGAAAGGCCATAATAGGCAAGCATCGCTTGGACTTCCGCTTCTGTGAATCCAAAGCTGTCCGCGTAATCGGTATGCAGGCAGCTATCCACCTTCAAATTGTTCAGTCCGGTAAAGATACTCTCCTTGCTGATGCGCAGGCACCCCGTGATCACGCCCTTTTCCAGATACGGATTGGTCTTAAGCGCGGATTCAAACAAAGAACGGATAAAGCTGATCATTTCTTCGTAGAAGCCATGCAGATAAGCGTTCTCGAGCGGTACGTCGTACTCATCGATGAGGATGATGGTATTGTTCCCATGATATTTCGCCAGGCATTCGGAGAGGAAGCCAAGTGCTTTGGCATATTCTTCCTTGTTGCCTCTGCCAAGCACGATCCGTTCAAAGATTTCACGATTGCGCGCAGACATCTCACCTTGCAGCACGTAACTGTGCCTTTGAAACTCCTTGCAGATCTCATCAATAAGGCAAGCATAAGCGGTTTGGAAATCGTCCTGTTTCGCAGACTTCAAGCTCATGAAGATCACCGGATACTGCTGCTGATGCTTGAGGATCTCTTCCCCGCAACCTGCGATCGCCAGTCCGTCAAAGAGATAGCGATTGTCGACTTTTTCGCCTTTTTCGGTGATCTCATCCTCAAAGAAGCGCCGGATCATAAACTGGTTCAGCGTCTTGCCGAAGCGGCGTGGCCGCATGAACAGCGTGACCATGGCGTTGCTTTCGATCAGCTCTCGGATCATCAGCGTTTTGTCCACAAAATAACCGTTCCAGTCAATCAACGTTTTGAAATCCTCCACTCCGATGGAGATCTTCTTGCGTTTTTCGGTACTGCTCATAGTGACTCGCTCCTTTCTTCGCATCGATCTGCACACTTTCCACATGCGTTCACGCACGTGATACATTATCTATCGTATACTGGAATCCGCAAAAAGAAACAAGCAAAAAGTACGCGCCGCGCAAGACCATCTGCATAACGCAAGAAGCCTGCGCCCGGCTCCTCCGCGGAGTCAGGTGCAGGCTCTCCGATATTATTTATTTGGTGATCACTTCCGCGCCGCCCATGTACTTTTTGAGTGCTTCCGGAATCTTTACGCTGCCGTCAGCCTGCTGGTAGTTTTCAAGAACTGCCGCGGTGGTACGGCCAACCGCCAGGCCGGATCCATTAAGCGTATGCAGGTATTCCGGCTTGCCGCCCTCGCGTCTGAAACGGATATTGGCGCGTCTTGCCTGATAATCCAGGAAGTTGGAACAGGAGGAAATCTCCACGTATCTGCCGTAGGACGGCATCCAGACTTCGATATCATAAGTGCAGGCCGAAGAGAAGCCAAGGTCACCCGTAGAAAGTCTGACAACCCGGTACGGAATATCGAGAATCTGCAGAACCGCTTCTGCGTCATGTGTCAGAGCCTCCAACTCATTCCAGGAATCTTCCGGTTTGCAGAACTTGACCAGTTCCACCTTATTGAACTGGTGCTGGCGGATCAGACCTCTGGTGTCACGCCCCGCAGAACCTGCTTCTGCACGGAAGCACGGTGTATAAGCGGTATAGTGGATCGGAAGCTTTTCTTCCGGAACGATTTCCTGCGCAAGAAGGTTGGTAACCGGAACTTCCGCAGTCGGTATCAGGAAGAAATCCTTCTGCGGCACATAGAACATGTCCTCTTCAAACTTCGGCAGTTGGCCGGTTCCCGTCATAGCCGCACGGTTTACCATGAACGGCGGCAGGATCTCGGTGTAATCCTGTTCCAGTGTATGCAGATCAAGCATGAAGCAGGTAATCGCCCTTTCCAGTCTCGCGCCCAGACCCTTGTATACCGTAAATCTGGTTCCGGAGATCTTAGCTGCCCTTTCAAAGTCCAGAATATCCAGATCCGTACCGATATCCCAGTGTGCTTTCGGTTCAAAATCAAACTGAGTCGGTTCTTTGAACTTACGAATTTCCACGTTCGCGCTGTCATCCGCACCGACCTGTACAAAGTCTGCCGGAATGTTCGGAATATTCAGCAGCGTGTTCTTGATGTCCACGTCCAGCTGAGAAACTTCTGCATCCAACACTTTAATCTTGTCGGATAGTTCTTTCATCTCTGCCATGATCGCCGTCGTATCCTCGCCGGCTTTTTTCAGCTTCGGGATCTCCTTGGATACCGTGTTCTGCTTGTTCTTCATCGCTTCCACTTCAGCCAGTACCGCACGTCTTTTTTCATCCAGTGCCGGAATTTTTTCAATGCCGAAGCTTCCCTTGGTTCTTCTTTCTACGCCGGCTTTAACGCCCTCGTAGTCTTCTCTGATTCTCTTAATGTCTAACATAGCTCTCTCCTTCAACTCAGATGTTATATTATGATCGCTTCTCCAAGACCTGCTGCTCGCAAGTCTCGAACAACGCTACAGGCTAAAACAGGTTTCGCTTATAACGCAGGTACAGATTCCGCAGATGTTCCATCTTCTGTGAAAGCTCGATCTGCAGATCGGAGGCCAGCGCAAAGTCATTGTCATCCAGCGCCTCTCTCGCCCGGGTCAGCAAGCCCTTGTGCTCAAGGGAATCTTTGGCGATATAGACCTTCAGGCGATGGAGCTCTTTCCAGTTGTCAACGTCATAGTCTGTCGCGTCGTCGCCGTGCAGCTGTACGCATTCCCGAATCTCGTCCATATAGTTCGGAATGATTCGGTTGTGCAGTTCGGTTTTCCACTGGCTGAGGATAGATTCCTTATAGGATTCCAGCGAGATCGGCGCAATGACGCCCTCGCCCGAGATAGCCGCGACCTTTTCCGGATACTTCACAAAGCCCTGCACATTTTCCCATACCGTTGCCGGCGCGACACCAAAGAGTTTTTGCCGTTCTTCCTCGGTGAAGTCTTCAAAAACGTCCTTTTCGCTACGGTACTCCCGTTCCGTTTCCAGATAAAAGTCTTTCTCGCCACACTTTTTGGAGAGCGAGGCTTCCAGTTCTTTCGGCGTTTTTTCTGCGGCGAGCGCAGCCTTGATACCGTCCAGCATGGCCATGTAGCTGGCGGCCAGCACCAGATACGTATTGGTCTTCGGGTTCGGTGCTCGCAGCTCAAACCGCGTCGCCATCGAACTCTTGGCATCTCGCACCAGACCGATCAGGATCGTCCGGTTACGGGACGGCTCCGCCGGACTGTGACCCAGCGAAGTGACAATGCAGACCGGCGCCTCGTAACCCGGTTTCAGTCGGTTCAGAGAGTCTGTCGTGGAGCTTACAAACGGATTAATGGCTTCATAGTTTTTGAGGATGCCCATCAACGCGCCGAAGCCCACCGGGGAAAGAAACTCCGCGTCAAACTTTTGCGGCGCGAACAGGTTAATCATTTTTCCATTCTTGAGTTTCGCGCAGACGCCAAGATGCGTATGCTCTCCGTTTCCGGCAACGCCCGGAATCGGCTTTGCCATAAAAGTCGTCGCAAGTCCGAACTGGTTGAATACGTCGCGTACGACATACTTGACCTGTTTTTCGTTATCGGCAGCCTGCATCGCGTCTGCGTATTTCCAGTCGATCTCCAGCTGTTCCATGATATGATCATGGTTGCCAGTGCTGGTCAGTTTAGATTTCACACCGCCGACCTCTTTATGTCCCATTTCCATCCCAAAACCGTAATAATCCAGGATCTCAATACTCTTTTCGAGTGCGGTACGAACCGGTCCGTAGGTGCGCTTCCAATATTGCTCTTTCAATTCCTGTGAGGTTGACAGCTGCTCCCGATCCGCTTTGTCATCCGGTGTTCTGACCCAGAATTCCAGCTCCGTTGCGCTCGTAATGCGAAGCTCTTCGATGTCCGCCGCGCTTTCCGCGCCCTCGATGTATCGGAACACATAAGGATGCGCCTCAAGCAGCTGCATCAAATCCGTCTTGAATTTTTCGACGGCGTTGCGCAGAATTGCTCTGGAGCCAACTTCCGTCTTATCATTATGGATCAAAAACGCAGGGATTCGCAGCGTTCCGACCGGCAGACCGGTCAACAGGTCGATATTATCAAAATTGTAGTCCACATACCAGTTTACAGAAAAATCTGGGATCATGTCAACTTTCGCATTGTTGAGTTCCGCGATCTTCGGCAGGTTTACGCTGGATCCATCTGTCTGCACACCGTGCGCGAGCATATCATCCATGTCTTCCAGGAACAAGCGAATCGGAATGCGCTCATCGGTGTCGTTGCCGACCATATCCAAACCGGCCATTGATACAAATTGCACCTCCGGATGCTCCTTTAAAATTCTCAGCAAGTCTGTCTTTTCGTGTTTATCAGCCGGTATGTTGAACAACATAGCGTCAAGGTTAAAATCCAGCATATTCTCCCTCCTTATTTTTTTGCAAGCAGGCATTGGGACATCTCTGCGAAAATGTCCCAATCTGCTCTTTTGATACAGTTATTTTTATAGCTTCATAATATAGCACAATCCCCGCGAATATGCAATATGTTCCGCAAAAGCTCTCGCTTTTATTTTGTGAGCTCGTTCAGATAGCCCTCTAATTCATTCAGATACTTGCCATACTTGGCCCAGTCGCCTTGCTGCATCGCTTTCTGCGCGTTTTCATAGGCTGCCGCCGCAAGTGCCGCCAGCTCTCTGGTCGTCAGCTTGTCATCACCGGCTTCACCGGAAGGTTCTGTCGTGTCCACGCCATTTTCGGCCTCATCGCCGAAGAGCGTTACCAGACATTCCGCCAGCGTTTCTTCATAAGCGATCTTATCGTTATAAGCCACGATGATACGTTTGACTTCCGGAATGCTGGAGTTGGTTGCTTCCAGATAGACCGGCTCTACATACAGAATTGAGCTGTTAATCGGCACAACAAACATATTGCCGCGGCGATACGAGGTGCCGGACGATTTCCAAAGCGAGAACTCCTTGGAAATTTCGGTATTCTGGTCGATCTGCGCTTCAATCTGCTCCGGTCCGTAAATCGTCCTTGATTTCGGGAACTGGTACAGCACCAGCTCACCGTAAGCATCACCGTCATTACGCGCCACCATGAGCGCCGTCATGTTCTGCTTGGAACGCGGCGTGAACGGCAGAGAATTGAAGAATTCCGCCTTTTCTTCGCCCGGCAGCTTCGCAATATAGTAATTCGGCTGCATCTGTGTCTTTTCGGTTCCGTAGATCTCGTAAGCCACATCCCAGACGTCTTCCTTCAGATAGAAGACGTTCACATCCTCCATGTGATATTTCGCGTAAATGTCCGCCTGGATCTCGAATAAATAGTTCGGATAGCGGATATGGGACTGCAGGCTCTCCGGCATCTCCGAGAAATCCTTGAACAGTGTCGGGTAGATCTTCTGGAAAGTCTGGGCGATTGGATCCTCTTCATCAACAATATAGAAGTTGACATCTCCGTTGTAAGCGTCCACAACGACCTTGACGGAGTTGCGGATGTAGTTTGTCGTCTTGCCGGAGATCGGCTCGGAATACGGATAATTGGAACTTTCGGTGTACGCGTCCATCATCCAGTACAGCTTGCCGTCTACGGTCACCAGATACGGATCGTCTTCATAGCTCAGATACGGCATGATCTTCTGCACTCTCTTGACCACATTCCGATTGATGATAATGCTGGAATTGCTGTTGATGTTAGAGGATACCAGAAGCTTCATGCTGCCCTCACGAACTGCAAAGACCAGACGGTTGAACAGGTTCATCTTGATGCCGGCCGTTCCCTCATACTTGGTATATTGATTGCTGGAACCGTCCGGATAATCAAATTCCGGTTCATTGGTATTGACCACGATGTATTCATTGGACAACTCACCGAAGTAGATCTCCGGCTGATCGATCTGGATTTCTTCCACTTCGGAAACCGGCGGAATGTTGCCGATCAGCACATCCGGCTGACCGCTGGAGGTTACCTTGTCTACACGAGACAGCGTCGCACCGTAGCCGTGTGTATATTTGAGGTGGCGGTTCAGCCAGGAGTCGTCGATTTTGGTTTCGTCAATTTCTCTGGCCGTCAGGAATGTCTGTGTATATTTGCCGTTGATCATGTAGCGGTCTACGTCTACATCATGGAACGTGTAGTACTGGCGAATACTCTGTGTCTGATTGTAGAACTGTTTCGCAGGGTCGAAATCATTGATCCGGATATTGTTGATCGTTTCGGAATTTTCCGTGATATCCTCGGATGTCAGCGTATTGTCTGCCGCAAAGGACTTCACATCGACATCGTCCAACTGGTACGCGTACTGCGTATATTCGATATTTCTTTCGAGGTATTTGTTTTCCTTATTGATTTCGTCCGGTGAAACGACAAAGTTCTGCACCAGATAGGCCGCGCCGTTTCCAACCAGACCGATAACGATCATGATTACCGGAACCGTGAACAGACTCTTGTATTTTTTGCGTTTCATGTTGACGGCAAACAGGATCGCTGACAGCACAGACAGCGCACATAAGAGCCGGTACATCCACAGCGTCACGTTGACGTCCGTAAAGCCCGCGCCGTAAACCGCGCCGGTGTGCGTATGCAGCAGGTCGAACTGCCGCAGGAAAAAGTTGATCCCGAGCATTGCGAAGAAAATGAAGCCGAGGATGGAGATCTTTCCGGACGCGATCTGCATCAGCTGCTTGAAATTGCTGTCATCGAACTGCTTTTTCGGTTTGATCGGTTTTGCTTCAAACTTCTTGCCGGTAAAGGCTTCCGCGAACTTTGTGAACGGATCCTTTGCGTGTCCGCTTTGGCCGCCGCCTCCGAACGGATTCGCTCCACCGGTGTAACGCTCCTCATCCGCAGCCGCTGCCTGTGGCGGAACCTCCTCTTTGAACACATCCGGCGTGCGGACGGTCATCAGAATGATATAGTAGATCACAGTCAGAAGAACAAAGCCAACGATGACGCCAATCATAATCTCATTCAGCTGGGACAGAAAGTCCAGCTTGAACAGGTAAAACGATATATCCAGCTTGAAAAGCGGATCCTTGATGTTAAAGTCTGAGCTGTTCGCAAACTTGAGGATCTCAAACCAGAGCTGCACAACCGTCATACAGGTCGCGATCACGCCGAAGACAAGCGCCAGAATGTTGGTCGTTCGTTTCAGCTTTTTCATATCGGTCGCTTCGGATGAAGCAATTTTTGAAAAATAGCTCTTTCTCAGGTGGTGCAGATAGAGCATCACCAGACCGGTCACGACGATGAACGTCGGAATGCCTACCGTGAGCTGCGTTACGAGCTGTTTGAAGAATACCGCGACGTAACCCATCTCTTTGAACCACATGAAGTCGGCGATGAAACCAACCAGCCCCAAAAAAAGCGCCGCGATGATGACGATCACCAGAATGACTGTCATGATTTTTCTTTCGAGTTTTTCCATTATAATGTTTCCTCCTTAACCGTGTTTATCACCATGATATCCTGGGAAGCACGGGCATAGACGCTCTGGTATTTTACAACATTCTGCCCATCCGCGCCGGCAAAGGTTACCTTGCACAGCACATAAAATCCCTCGGCACCGACTCGGATTTCCCCAATCTCAAGTTCATTGATACCCACTAAAGTTTTATCCTGATTCGTACTCTGCCATCCGTCGTAATAACGAATGACCGCATCGATTAAGGCCTTTGCATATGAAACCGGATTTCCATCCTCGTCCTTTCTCCACTCCATATCGGTGAAATCCGTCGTTTCCGGAATCTCCGCGAAGCTGTAGGTTCGATTTTTCGCATACCGAAGCTCCCCGTTGTACTTAGCCTGTCCGATGGTTGTCATATCCGCTGCTGCCTCACTGACCAGCTGTTCGTAATAAACATCCGCTTCATTGCCGTCATCCGCCGGCAGGTTTTCGCCATCCTGCGTGTCTTCGCCCGAAAAACGATCCGCCACCGAAGTCAGGATCTCATTGATCTTAACCGAAAACGCGCTGTCAGGCGCAAAAAATTTCACGCCGATGATCACACCCTCAACCGCGATCAAAAGAATCAGCAGCGCAATGACAAGCTTCGCGAAGACGTGTTTCTTCGGAACTTCCTCTTCCTCTGCTTTCGCATCACAGCTCATCACCGATTTCGATGCAGCTTCTTCCTTTTGGACTTCACGGTCATCGCCAGCAGCGCGATCATCGCCAGCGTTGTCACCCAAATCGATTCTGGGGAAAACATCCGAATAGCGGAGTTTTGTTTTACTGGGAGGCAGTTCGTCCTGTGCTGCGGTCTCGCTTCTGTTTCCCTGCGCTTCGCTATCATTCGGGAGCGAGATAGACAGGGTCAAATCGATGGTTTTCGGCGTTGTTGGTTGTATGACCTCGACCGCAGGTTCTGCTTTTTCCGGTATCTCCGGCTGTGCTGTCCGCTTTTGCGTGAAAATCTCTGAAGTCCCGGTATCATCCGGATTCGAGGCTGATTTGCCGTAGCTCTCTTCCAGTGCACGGATCCGTTCCTTTTCTTGATTCAGGAGTGCTTCAAATGCTTCGGTTTTCTGGTGGTAGGTATAAAAGCGGTCATCGATCTTTTTCGGCTCTGCCGCTTCCTTCGGCTCTGTCTGTGCACTGCCAAAAAGTTCCCGTTCCAGTTCCTCGATCGAAGCAACTTCCTCCTGCGCGTTTGTTTCATCTGTCGTTTCTGCCGCAGCTGACAGCGGAATCTGTACCGGTTTTGGCTCCTGTGCAGGGACGGTTTGCTGTGTTTCCTGTGGCGTCTGTTTTTCGTGTTCACGCTGCGCAGCGCGAATCTTCTCTACATTGACCTCCTGTGTACGAGACAGGTTCCGGCGCTCCAGGACGCTTTCCCAGTTAAAATCGATATCCTCCGTCTTTTTCGGATTCACAGCCGGAAACCCGTCCAGATCCCAGTCAAACACAGCCGGCTGAGTCTCTTTCGGCTTTGGTTCTTCCTGCGACCGTGCCGCCGCTTTCAGAATCTCCTGCGTCTTTTTCTCCGCTTCGATCTTAAACGGAGGGTTAAACACGATCTCTTCCTGTTTCGGTTTTTCGCGGTTTCGCACTTCTGCGCCGCAATAAGCGCAGAATCGATCTCCCGGATATAATTCTTTTCCGCATTTTGTACAAAACATCTTTTCTTTCTCTTTCCTCTTGAACTTCGCTTCTTTTGTTAGGATCTGCTGTTAAGATTTGTCCCGCCATCTGGTTCTGCGGTCGTTTATTTTCGGATCAGCCGCCGCAATTCTTCTTCCGAGCAGGTATGGCTTGAACGAACGGATGTCGTTCGGTTTCCGACTTTTTCCGTCCACGCGTCTGCGGCCTGTCGCGAAACGGTTTCCTGCGCCGCTTCCGGTCTTTCGGCGGATGCAATCGTGACCGCCAACTCATCCGGATGCTTCTGCAAGGCTTCGGTCAGTTCTTCCGTCAGTTCCCGACTGATCTGCAGCTGGTCGATCCGGATCTTGACATTCAGATTCATCGGCCGCTCCGCGCACGGCTCCTTTTGTATCGGGCATGCTTCTCGTGTTTCTGCGGTGCGTGCCGCTTCCGGCGCAGCATTCTCCTGCGTTTCTTCCCGCAGGATCGGCAGCAACGGTTTGCGAACCGGCATCAGCGGATCTTCGTTCTTTTCGAAGGCCTCCATTCTGGCCTCGAAATCCTGCATCCAGTCGTTTTCTCTTTTTCTTTTGGCTCGGCTGTCTTTTTTGATCGCATGGACAGCCAGCAAAATGGCAGCCAGCTCGATCGCAATGATCAGCCATATCGAATTGTCTTCACAAAACCGGACGGTCGCGTCCCAAATCCCTTGTAAATCCACGATGAAGTTTCTCCTGTCTGCATACGCTAACGATACTTATATGTAGCTCATTTTATTATATACTAAAACGTCTGCGATTGCAAAGGAAAATCAGCGCGCAAAAACGCGAAAAGAGGCGATTCGCACCGCCTCTTCCGTGTATTTTGCAATATCTTAATATTCTCTTCCGTCACAATCCTGTGTTTTCTCGTTTTTCTGGCTTTTCTGCACGCCCTGACGATTCTGATTTTTCTGGTTTGTGCTCTCTTTTCTTTTATTGGATTCTTTCATTTTTCATCCCTCCTCAAAAACTATTCTGCACAAAAGTCCGATAAAAAAACATATTTTTTGCTTTTTTCATTTTTTTATCATTTTCCTGTTGACAATTCCGTCCAAAACTGCTAAGATAGAAAACGTTCCGATACGGATATGGATCATTAGCTCAGCTGGCAGAGCACCTGACTCTTAATCAGGGTGTCCAGGGTTCGAACCCCTGATGATCCACCAAACAAAAACCCAGCGTTTCATATGCTGGGTTTTTTCTTTAAATCTACATTCTTGCCTCTTCCTCATAAAGCAATTTGTGTTCATGGATGATCAATCCATAAGCTGTTTTTCAACATCCATACCGCTGTAGAGAACACGAACAACTGTTACAAGACCCCTTTTTCTTATCGGGAACATAAAATATCAAATATCGTTTTGTCTCCGCATTTCCACGGTTTCGCACTTTACTTCTTGCATTCTCCGGCGATTCCCGCTATATTAGTGATATCCGGCGTTTTCGTCTTTCATGCGGAAAGCCGCGAAATATTTTCTTTCAGGATCGGCAAAAGCAGGAGGGAAACACAAGCTATGGATATGGACTTTTTTATTTTGATCTTGGAACTGATCGGTGCGGCGGCGTTCGCTGTATCCGGCGCTATGACCGGCATCCGCAAAAATATGGATATCTTCGGAGTCTGCGTGCTGGGACTGACCGTGGCGGTTGGCGGTGGTATCACAAGGGATATCATCCTCGGAGCTTTCCCGCCGGCGATGTTTCATGACCCGATTTACGCGGTCACCGCGATTGTCACCTGTTTTATCGTTTTCATCCCACAGATCCGCGACTTTCTAGAGGGAAATTCCATCCTGATGCTGCTCGCGGATTCCATCGGTCTTGGGATCTTCACCGTATCCGGCGCCGCGCGGGCATTTGAAGTGACGGCAGAAGTCAATGTCTTTTTGGCGGTCTTTGTCGGTGTAATCACCGGAGTCGGCGGCGGTCTGCTGCGCGATGTGATGGCACAGGATCCGCCTTATATTTTCGTCAAGCACATTTATGCCACAGCCGCGATCGCCGGCGCGCTGCTCTTCTGCGCCCTGCGCCTCTACGCGCCGCAGCATATCGCGATGCTGTCCGGTGCGGTGCTGATCGTTATCATCCGTTTGCTGGCGTCCCACTACCGCTGGAGCCTGCCGAAACCCGGAAAACACACATGATTTTTGTTTTTCGTGATTTTTCACAAAAAATTTCAAAAAACCTATTGACACTCCATAATTCTTGTGATACTATTCCCACAGAAACAAAAACTTGAGGAAAGGAGAACCGCATAATGAGAAGTTTTGCAAACATCGAAATCGAAACAAAGCGCGCTATGATGATGATGGGGATGTGCATGTGCAGCATGTGCATGTTTTGTATTACAATTTTTCAAGATGCGCTTTCCATCATAAAATAAGTTTTCATCGAAAATGTTTCAAGTGTTTAAAATGAGGGAGAGCTTCTGTGCTCTCCTTTTTCAGTTTTAGGAGGTAAAAAAATGAAAAAGTTATTAGCAAGTTTACTCGCACTTACACTGGTTCTTTCTCTGGCGTTTGCATTCACCGGATGCGGAAGCAGCGACGACGCCGCATCCGAAATTGAGATCGCGGTTCCGAATGATACAACAAATGAAGCCAGAGCACTCCTGCTGCTGCAGAACAATGGCATCATTACTTTGAAGGAGGATGCCGGCATTACTGCTACAGTTCAGGATATCGTTGATAATCCGCACAACATCAAATTCCAGGAAGTCGAAGCCGCGCAGCTTCCGAACATCCTGCAGGATGTCGATTACGCGGTCATCAACTCCAACTATGCGCTGGACGCAGGATTGAATCCGGTCAAAGACGCGCTGCTGACTGAAGATTCTTCCTCTGCCTACAGCAACATCGTCGCGGTCAAGGAGGGCAATGAGCAGACCGACAAGACCAAAGCTCTGGTTGCAGCACTCGAAAGCCAGAAGGTCGCGGACTTCATTACGAAAGAGTATGATGGCGCCGTTGTCAGCACTGTAGATAATCCGGGAGACGGCTATGATGAAACCGTTGATTATGACGCATTGGCAGGACAGACGATTACTGTTGCAGCTTCTCCTACACCGCACGCTGAAATCCTGGCTGTCGCAAAGGAAATTCTTGCAGCCAAGGATGTAACTCTGAAAGTGATCGAATTCACTGACTATGTACAGCCGAACAATGTCGTGGAAAGTGGTGAAGTGGATGCGAACTATTTCCAGCACCTTCCTTACTTAGAGGATTTCAATGCGCAGAACGATACACACCTGGTATCCGTCGCTGCGATTCACGTAGAACCAATGGGATTATACGGCGGCAAGCAGACCACCTTGGATGCGCTGAAATAGCCGTCAAAGAAAAAGATAGACGCGCAGAGCAAAATATAATATAATGTAACAGTCGACGTACTGATACACAAGCGGAACCGGTCGATTGCCTGCAATCGGCCGGTTGCCATGATTGGAAGAAATAATGGGAGAAACACTATGATTGAGATCAAAAATCTATCGAAGACCTTTCTCATTGGGGACGGCAGCGTAGATGCGTTAAAAAACGTATCCCTCACCATTGAGGATGGGGATATCTACGGCATCATCGGCATGAGCGGTGCCGGAAAAAGTACCCTGGTGCGATGCATCAACATGCTGGAACGTCCGACCGACGGACAGGTTCTGATCGACGGCTGTGATCTCGGCGCGCTTTCCAAGCCGGAACTTCGCCGGATCCGCCGTAGCGTATCGATGATCTTTCAGAGCTTCAATCTGCTCGCACAACGTACTTGTCTAAAAAACATCTGTTTTCCGCTGGAACTGGCCGGTGTGTCGAAAGCAGAAGCAAAGACCCGTGCGCTGGAGCTCTTGGAGCTGGTTGGTCTCCCGGACAAGGCAGGTGCTTATCCCGCACAGCTCTCCGGCGGACAGCAGCAGCGAATTGCTATCGCCAGAGCACTTGCAACCAATCCGAAGATCCTGCTCTGCGACGAAGCAACCAGTGCGCTGGATCCGAAGACCACGCGCTCGATCCTTTCTCTGATTCAGGATATTAACCACAAGATGGGCATCACGGTCATCGTCATCACGCATCAGATGAGTGTCGTCGAAGAGGTCTGCAACAAGGTAGCGATTCTTGATCACGGAACGGTTGTCGAAGAAGGAACGGTATCTTCGGTATTTTCTCATCCGAAATCCGAAGCGGCAAAGCGTCTGGTCTTTCCGGACGGCGTTGCGGATACGCTGCCGATCAAAGCGGGCGAACATCACATCCGTATTGTCTTTAACGGAGCCGATGCGGCCAATACGCCGCTGATTGCCAAACTGGCGATGGAAACACATATTGCCGCCAATATTTTGGGTGCCAATACGAAATCAATCGGAGGCAGAGCCTACGGCAATATGCTGCTTGGCATTTCCGGAGATGAAAAGACCGTACAGCAGGCGATCACGTACCTGCAAAAGATTGATGATGTCATTGTAGAGGAGGTGACCGCGAATGTTCACTGATTTTTTCGCTTCCGAAGAGTTTGCAGAAGCCATGACGATTCTGCAAAATGAATTTCCGCTCGCGATCTGGGAAACGTTCTATGTAACCGTCGTTTCCACCGCAATCGCGATCCTGATCGGTCTGCCGCTCGGCGTGATTTTAGCAGTCGGTGGCAAAGACGGCATTCTGCCGCTGCCGAAGTGGCTTCTGACCTTGCTGGATGTATTGATCAATCTGCTGCGTTCGGTTCCGTTCCTGATCCTGATGATCATGGTCATTCCGCTGACCCGTTTGATCGTTGGAACTCCGGTCGGTACCGTAGCTTCCATCGTACCGCTGGTCATTGCCTCGTTCCCATTCATCGCCAGACTGGCCGAAAGCTGCATTCGGGAAGTTAGTCCGGGCGTGGTCGAGGCTGCGCAGAGCATGGGCGCTTCTCCAATGCAGATCATTGTGAAAGTGCTGATTCCGGAAAGCGTTCCGTCGCTGATCTCCAACGCGACGATCGCGATCACCACCATCCTCGGTTACTCCGCGATGAGCGGTATCATCGGCGGCGGCGGTCTCGGCAAGATCGCCATCAACTACGGCTACTATCGCTACAAGACCCTCGTCATGATCCTAGCCGTTATCCTGCTGATCGCGATGGTGCAGATCTTCCAAAGTCTCGGCACGCATCTTTCCAAAAAATCCGACAAGCGGATCTCCTGATCCACCCGTCGCGCCAAAAAACCGCAGGCGCTCCCCGCCAAAGGAGCCCTGCGGTTTTTGTTTTCGTTTATTCCATATTCTTGCCTTCCGGCAAGCTATAGCACTTGTACAAAATGTCCATCATTTTCTTCTTTTCCAGTCCTCTTATACCTAAGGATTTCAAATCCACCTCTTCACTTGTCATCGCAGATAAGAATTGTTTCATATCTTCCGCTATTTCTGCACTGAGCGGTTGCCTTGTATTGGCTGTAATTAACTGGGCCAGCCGGAACACATCGTTCTTATGCTTTTTTACATTCTTGCTGTCAACCGGTTCTCCATTAGATTTGCGACGCTTCAGATCCAATCAGGCTTTTGCCTTAAATGGTATTAAACAGGTCGGGTTTAATACCGGAATACCATCAATCATCATTCGTCCGGTCTTCAACAGTTCATAATATGCTTCATTTAGTAAAATTGCAGACAGACTTGATATTGCGTCATCGATCGGAAGCGGTGTAAGAACTACATCATCTTCCAATATCATAAAATCCGGCCTTCTCGAAAATATCTCTATCATATATGGATACTCCTTGCTTTTCGGAGCTGTGAAACGATAAAACTGTGCTTTTCCGATACTTTTGTTCCAATGCTTATATCCTGCCTCTTTGGCATACTCCCAAAATTTCCTTCCAAACTCTTCCGTTATAGATTCGATAATCGACACAATATCAATATCCTTCGTAGCGCGAAACGGCAATTCTTCATTTTCCATAATCAATTCGCAAGCAGTTCCGCCGATTATAACATATTGATTTTCAAAGTCCTGAAAGTTTTCTTTAAATCTCGGAAATCCGTTGATCATAATTCCAGCAGCCTTCTTTCCTGCAATTTTTCTACCGCCTCTTCAAGTCTCTCATCGTCGGTGTCTTCAAAAGATAAAATGACAGAAAGGTCATCCGCAAAATTGTCATCCGAAAACTGTTTTGGGTCATATGCCCACAATTCAACTTTGACTTGGTTGTCCGGATCGATCAGTTCTTTTTCCAAAAGTATTTTTTCGCTACATGCATAGGTGACAACGCGACTTGGATTTAACATCGTTTTTTCAGAAAGTGCGGTTTCTCCTGCCAATGCCATATCCCCTGCAATCTGTGTTTTGTCGATATATCCCTTTTTGCGCACAGGGGTAGATAAGTATGGCTTTGCCCTTTTAAACAATTCCAACCGACTGTATTTTGACTCAATGACCTTATTTACACCGTCTTTTGTAACAAGAAACAGGTCCGTAGCTTCCAACTGTTTTACCGCTCTGGTCAATGTCATCGCAGTAAACGGAAGCACTTTTCCGGCTTCCGAGATATACAGCCTTTTTTGCTTGCTGTACAAGTAGAACAAGAATAATTGCTGTGTAGAATAAACAAATTTTTTTGCCGTTTCTTCACTCTCTTTCTCCTCTGTCAGCATTGTTCCGATAAATGGAAGAAATGCCTGTTTCTTGGTGACAAATGGAATGTTATTTTCGATAAGACTTTTTTTGCGATAATATGAGACTGCGGCAAGTTCCAGCACGACCGGCATATCATCAATTTGCTGTATTTTTTCTATCTGTTTTTTTAATGCCGGAAGAGTGGCTAATTCTCCCGTCGGAGTAAGCATTATGCATCGTCTGCTTGCAATATACGCCGCACGGAAATCATAATTCCCTGCAATATAAGCAGGCAACAAATCCTGATACGCCCACACTTCATACTTTATAGGAATTCCGAATACACTTGAAATCATATCTGTCTTTCTCCTTTTAACTTGCTCTATTTTATTTTAACTTTGTTCGAGTTAAAAATCAAGTTTTTAAGTTATTTTGTTTTGTGCTTTTACAAGAAAAAACGGCAATACATATCACCTTTTCGGGGTTGAAATGCATCACCGCTTTTTTCGCATTTTTATTCAATTTTTTTATTCCATATCCTTGTCTTCCGGCAGCGCATTTTTCGACCAGCCAAGGTCCGCGAGAATATTCTGTCCGTTGATCGCGCTGGATTCATCCGAAGCAAGAAACGCCGCGACCGAAGCGATCTCCTCTACTTCGATAAAACGTTTTTCAGGGATGACTTCAAAATTCCGATCCATTTTGATGGTGCCGTTGGCAACGCCATTCTTGACCAGATCGGTTGCCACATAGCCCGGTCCAAGCGCATTGACACGAATGCCGAACCGTGCCAGTTCAACACCGAGGGTGCCTGCCATGCCCGCGGTCGCTGCTTTGGAAACGTTGTAAAGTGAGCGTTTCGAGTGATAAATGACGGAATTTGCAGAGGAGATCATCACGATATTACCCTTTCCCTGCTTCTTCATATATCTTGCCGCCGTACGCGCGCAGAGATAATATCCTCTTAAATCCAGACCGAAAACCTTGTCGATATCTTCGACCGGATAGTCTGTCGCCCAATTGTGAATGGTAATCCCTGCATTGCAGACCAGAATATCAATGCTGCCGAAACCTTCATCCGCATGCGCCATCATCGCTTCAATCTGTTCGTTATCGGTAAGATCGACCGGATAGCTTTCGGTTTTTACGCCATAAGTCTTTGCAATCCTCTCCGCCTGTTTTTTTGTTTCATCCTCAAGGATGTCCGCCATAAACGCATTGACGCCCTCCTGCGCAAATCTTTCCGCGATCCCCAGACCGATCCCTTTCGCTGCGCCGGTAACGACCGCATTCTTTCCTTTTAAACCTTTCATATTATTCCTCCCAGCTTAAGGTAAACCAAAGGCACAAGTGACGCGGTGCCGGAAACTTGTGCCTTTGTAAGGTAAATCGCTACTCGACTTCAAAGTAGTCGTTATCGTCTTTTCTGCGAGGTCCGTCATATTCGTATATACCCATGCACCCGCAGATTGGGCATTTGCCGAAGTCATCACCGAACTCGACCATCAGATCCAGCGCGTATTTGAACTTCCTGCCGCACTGCGGACAATGGTAATACATCAATCCTACTCCCCAGCTCATCTTAGATACCCGGGTTCCAAGGAACAAGTGTCGGTACGATCAAGTAGCCGAGTGTTACGACAATGACCCAGAACAGGCATACGAATGCGCACATGCCCCAAGCGTCTTTCAGTTTCATCTTAACAACTGCCAGCATCGGGATCAGGTACAGTGGCTGTAACAGGTTCGTGCATTCATCGCCGTATACGAATGCGTTGATCACGTCGATCTTGTTCGCACCGAGCTGGTTTGCCGCATCGATCAGCAGCGGACCCTGTACGATCCACTGACCGCCCTGAGACGGAATGAACAGGTTTACGATACATGCAGACAGGTAAGAGAATATCGGAAGTGTCTTTGCCGTTGCGATGCCTACGATCGCGGTAATGATAACCTGTGCCAGACCGGAAGACTGCATGATCCCCATGATGCCGCCGTAGAACGGGAACTGTACGATAACTTCGCAAGCCATGCTCATGTTGGACTTGTACGATTCGATGAAAGCTCTTGGCGTTTTATACAGAAAGCAGTTCGCGATGATGAACAGGAAGATAATCAGGTTCATCGATAATGCGCCCATGAATCCTTTGGTCACGAATTCTCTTACGATAACCGCGATGCCTGCCACACCGATAGTGTACATGATGATCCGGCTGCCGTTCATCTTGTCGGCCGGTGTCTCTCTGGTCTCCACATCATAGTTTACATCTTCATCGTCGAGCTGTGTCTTCAGTTCTACGATCTCTTGTTTCGGCGGTTTGGTGGTGATCGCGATGATCAGGAGAATCAAGGCAAAGGTACACCAGATGATGATATTATGCGGATTGTAAACCGTGATATCCTGCGTCAGAACACCCAACTGCTCTTCCATGAAGTGCCCTTCGGTCGCCAGCAGTGCGTAAACGGAAGCTGTTGGCCCAAGGCACTGTCCGAATACCATACAGGTGTAGATGACCGCTAACATCAGCGGAAAATGCATTCCCTTTACATTCTTTGCAAGGTACATGGCGAATAAAGCGCCGACTACCGTACAGAACGCCCAGTTGATAAAGGACGTTACCATACCGAAGACAACCAGCATGATCATGGCGACGGTCGGTGTATGTGCCTTCGCTGCCAATTTGTTCATGACACGTTTCACTTGTGGTGCCTGCGCACAGGTCGCACAGGTTACAACCATAATGCCCATCTGGAACGCGAAGCTATTCTGCGTCCACAGTCCTTCAAACCAGTAAGTACATAGATCCAGAACACCCGAATCTGTAAAAATCAAAGACAGGACAAATACCAAGAATGTCAGAATCAGGCAGAATACCAGTGAATCCGGAATGATTCTGTCTGCTGCGTACTGAAACTTCTTAGAAAGTCTCCATAATGGAGTTCCTTTGTTCAATGTTGTTGCATGTTCGTTTGGCATGAAATGCTCCTTTCGATAATCCATAACAATTATATTATACCATTTGCGCCCCAGCCGGAGCGCATTCCTCAAATTCAAGCAATCCCTTAACTTCCACTATTTCAGTCCAAGGATCTGTCTTGCTTCATCCGGCGTTGCCACTTCAAGACCGTATTCCCGGATTACGCGGGCAGCTCTTTCCACGAACTGACGATTGCTGTCCGCAAGCTGTCCCTTCGCGTACATGACATTGTCTTCCATGCCGACACGGATGTTGCCGCCCAGCGCGATTGCCGCGTACATGACTTCCATGGCGGAGTGGCCGACGCCGAAGCAGGACCAGGTATACTGTCCTTTGCCGATGAGTTCATCCGCGGTTTCTTTCATGAACAACAGGTTCTTGACGCTTCCCGGAATGCCGTTCGCGCAGCCCATGCAGAACTGGAAGTGAAGCGGCGCTTTGATCACACCTTTTTTGAGGTAATATGCCGCATTGGCGATCATGCCCGGGTCAAAGGCTTCGATCTCCGGCTTGGTTCCGCATTCCTGGAACAGCTGTCCACACATTTCGAGGAATTTCGGAGAGTTGATGAAAAGCGCAGTATTCAACCAGTTCATAGAACCGCAGTCGAAGGAAGCCATTTCCGGTTTCAATTCTTTGACATGCTCGACTCTGGTTTCATCGGTCGCGTAGATATCGCCGGAAGTTGTGAGGTTCAGAATGATGTCACAATCCGGATGTCTTTCCTTGATCAGGGTTACGGTTTCGCGGAATTTATTGTGATCCATGGTGCCGTTGCCGTTGTCGTCTCTCATGTGAAGGTGCGCGATCGCTGCACCGGCTTTCCAGCAATCATAAACGTCTTCACAAATTTCCTCCGGTGTCATCGGAACATTCGGGTTGTTTTCTTTTTTCGGCCATGCGCCGGTTACGGCCGCTGTGATGATTCTCTTATTCTTTAAGTCTGCCATTTCAGTTTCTCCTTTTTTGATTTTCTAATTTTTGATATTTTCGATGTATATGCTTGTCTCTTTCGCTGTCAAGCAGCGTTTTTATCAGTGTTCTTTTATTTATTTTCCGTAAAGCATGCGGATGAGATAGGTGTTGAGGTCGTCTCGAACCTGTGCGATCTTTTCGTCCGTCCATGGCAGGAATCCTTCTCCTGTCTTAAATCCAAGTTTGCCTTCTTCCTTCAATTTTACCAGAAGTGGTGACGGCTTGTGACTGTCCTCGATATGCGGGAGTACATATTCGTGAATGTTGTAAGTAAGATCCAGCCCTACCATATCGGCATTTTCCATCACCGAAAGCTGCGGAAGGCGCAGACCGAAGGAGTTCTTGATCGCAATGTCCACGGTTTCCGCGTCCGCGATGCCGTGTTCCACGATGGAGATCGCTTCTCTCCAAAGCGCGTGCTGCAGACGGTTGGCGATAAAGCCCGGAACGTCTTTATTGCAAAGGCAAGGCTTCTTGCCGATCTTGGTCATAAAGTCCATGACCGTCTGTGCGGTCTCATCGGTCGTCGCATCCGTTTTTACGACTTCTACCAACGGGATCAGATGACCCGGATTCCAGAAATGCGTGCCGCAGAACCGTTCGCGATGCTTGAGGTCGCGGCTGATCTCACTCGGACTCATAACGGAAGTATTGGTGCAGAAGATGCAATCCGGTCTGCAGCGTTCTTCCAGCTTTGCGAAGGTTTCGCGCTTCAGATCCATGTTTTCAAAGACGGCTTCAATGACCAGATCCGCGTTTTTGACACCCTCGCTATCAAGATCTCTTGTAAAGTGGATTCTCGAAAGCCTTTCTGCCAATTCTTCTTCCGATACGATGCCTTTTTCGACCAGCTGCTTGGTACTCTGCCGAATACCCGCCGGCACGTCGACCTCATTGATGTCATAAATGGTAATCTCATAGTCTTTTACGGAGGAGACTACGAAAGCAATGTTTTTTCCCATTAAACCTCCGCCCATGACAAGTACGTTTTTGATGTTTTCCATTTTCCCCATCCTTTCTCTGCTTTGATTTTCATTTATTTTATGTGATGCATCTTTTCTGCTTTCTTATAAAGCAAAGGCCGTGCCAAACTTTTGACACAGCTGAGAAATGCTTATTTTCCAACGTCTTCATGTTTTTTGACTTCACTATTGGCGTTCTTTTTAATGTTGCAAAAAAACAACATGTTGCAAAATCAGGACGTGTTTCGTCTCATTTTTGCAACATGCTAGCTTTGTCATTTTACTGCAACGTGCAAAAGCGCTGTTTTACTTTTCCTTGTGCAGCTTGCGGTAAAGCACACTGCGGTGGATCCCCAGCCGTTCGGCGGCTTCCCCTACCCGGCCGCCGCACGCTTTCAGTGTTTTTTCGATAAACCATTTTTCCGCTGCCGTGCTGAAGCTCTTCAGATCCGCAGCCCCTTCATAGGCGGCGAAGTCATTTTCCATCAGATCATTTTCGCCATACGACGCAGTCGGCGTCGGCGTGAAGATCAACTGATCATCAACGCTTACCACGAAGATTCGTTCCATGACATTTCGCAGTTCACGGATATTGCCCGGCCAGCTGTGACGCAGCATCGTGTCCACGGTCACCGGCGCCAGCGTCTTATGCGCGTCATATTTTTCGTTCAGTTCACGCAGGAAGCTCTCCGCCAGCGGAATAATATCTTCCTTTCGCTCGCGGAGCGGCGGCAGCTGGATCACGAAAACACTGAGGCGATAATAGAGATCCTCGCGAAACGTGCGCTCTTTTACCATATCCTTCAGGTTCACATTGGTCGCGCAGATGATCCGCACATCCACCGGGATATTTTTGACACCACCGACTCTGCGGATCTCCCGGTTTTCAAGTGCCCGCAAAAGCTTGGACTGCAGAGCGAACGGCATATCGCCAATCTCGTCCAGAAAGATCGTTCCGCCGGATGCCGCCTCAAAGAGTCCGATTTTCCCCTTACTCAAGGCGCCCGTAAACGCTCCGGCTTCATAGCCGAACAGCTCGGATTCGAGCAATTGCTCCGGTATCGCCGCACAGTTGATGCTGATAAAGGCTTTGTCTGCTCGCAGAGAATTTTCATGGATAAATCTGGCCATGACGTCCTTACCGGTACCGCTCTCGCCCAAGATGACGACATTGCTGTCCGTCGGCGCGATGGCGTGGATCGTCTGCATCACATTCTGCATGGCCAAACTGCCGGCGATCATGCGGCTGTGACCTTTGAGCCGCAAGTGATCCAGTTCCCGCTTCATCCGCGCCATGGTCGCTCGCTCCTTGGCGATGATCTCTTCCCACTCCTTATTGTGCTCCATGCTCATATTGGTGGTTACGACCATCTCCACGTTCCCGCGCGCGTCCAATACCGGGATGCTGTGCGAAATGCTGGAATTTTTCGTGCGATAGGTCAGCGCCGATACGGCGTCTTTTTTGGTCTGGATGGCAGTCAGAGATGTCGACTTGTCATAAACGCCTTCCTTAACCAGCTGTCTGACATTTTTATGCATCAGTTCCTCGCGCGGCGGTCCGATCCGCTTCGCCCCCACCTCATTGACAAAGATAATATTTCCTTCGCCATCGGTGATGAAAATGGATTCTTTATAATATTCGTTCAATGCCGCGAGAATTTCTTCTGCAGTAAATTTTTTTCGCATACGATCCTGCCTCCTGCCGTCCGTAAATGATCCGCGTACCAACTTGGATTTTCTTTAGTATACTTGTTTTTCTGCGAAGAAACAACTGTTTTATCTTGTTATTACCCGCCAAATAGGATATAGTAGGTATGCGGAAAAAAGAAACAATAATAGAATAGGAGTTTTTATATGAGTTTACTGACTGTCGAAAAAGTCACCCACGGTTTCGGTGCGCGCCAGATTTTAGAAGATGCGTCATTTCGCCTGCTCAAAGGCGAACACATCGGTCTGATCGGCGCGAACGGCGAAGGAAAATCCACATTTTTGAACATCATCACCGGCAAGATCCTGCCGGATGCAGGCAAAGTCACCTGGTCTCGCCATGTCACGGTCGGCTATCTGGATCAGCACTCGGTGCTCAAAAAAGGCACAACGATCCGTGAAGTCCTGCACACGGCCTTTAACCATATGCACGATCTGGAAAGCGAAATGCTCAAGCTTTATGAGGATATGGCGCTTCCGGAAAACGCGGACAAGATGGATGAAATGATGGAGGACGCCGGCGAGATCCAGCAGATCCTGGAATACAGCGGTTTTTATCAGCTGGACGCCAAGATCGAGGAAGTGGCCGGAGGGCTGGGTCTGCGTGATATCGGTCTGGATAAAGACGTTGCGGATCTTTCCGGCGGTCAGCGAACCAAAGTCCTTTTGGTCAAACTGCTGCTCGAAAACCCATCGATCCTGATCCTTGACGAGCCGACCAACTATCTGGATCACGAGCACATTGTCTGGCTGACCCGCTATCTGCAGAATTATGAAAACGCGTTTATCCTCGTATCGCACGATATGGAATTCCTCAATTCGGTGGTCAACGTCATCTATCATCTGGACGGCGGCAATCTGACTCGCTACACCGGCGATTATGAAAATTTCCGCCGCATGTACGAAATCCAGAAAGCACAAGAAAAGGCCGCCTATGAAAGGCAGCAGGCCGAGATCGAGAAGCTGGAAGATTTCATTGCCAGAAATAAGGCTCGCGTGGCTACGCGCGGCATGGCGAACTCCCGTCAGAAGCAGCTCGACAAAATGGAGGTTCTCGAGCGTCCGACGGAGAAGATCAAACCGGAGTTCCACTTCCTGATGGCCAGAACGCCGAGTCGTTTCATCGTCGAAGCCAAGGATCTGGTCATCGGCTACAGCGCGGACGAACCGCTGACCCGACCGGTCTCCTTTACCCTGGAACGCGGTCAGAAGGTCGCGATCGTCGGCACCAACGGTCTCGGCAAATCCACGCTCCTGAGGACCATCCTCGGCAAGCTGCCGCCGCTCGGCGGAGAGGTACAGCTGGGGGATTATCTTTTCCCGGGTTATTTCGAGCAGGAAGCGGACCGCGACTCACAGGAAACGGCGCTCGATACCTTCTGGGCGCAGTTCCCGTCCATGGAGAACCGCGAAGTGCGGCTGTGTCTCGCAAAATGCGGTCTGACCAACGAGCACATCACCAGTCAGATGCGCGTGCTCAGCGGCGGCGAAAACGCCAAGGTGCGGCTGGCCATCGTCATGAACCGCGAGCACAACTGGCTGATCCTCGATGAACCGACCAACCACTTGGACGTGGATGCCAAGGAGGAGCTGAAGCGCGCGCTGACAGAGTTCCCGGGTACCATTCTTTTGGTATCGCATGATCCGCTCTTCTACGAAAATTTTGTCACCGACGTCTGGAACGTCGAGGACTGGACGACGAAGATCGTATAACCGCCCGGACTTTTTTCGAATGTGAACGCAAAACAAAACCCGAACGGAGCTTCTTGCGGTATCCCGCTTTCTCTGTTCGGGTTTTTCTTCTTTCTGTTTTCGACCGGTCTTCGATGCGAAAGCTGCCGGATTTTACAGCCGTTCGATCGCGTCGAGGATCGTTACATGGTCCTCTGCCGATTCGCTGACATCCTCCTGCTCGCGGTAGCTCTTCATGATATCCGCGAAGATCTCGGCCGTTGACGGCGGCGTATAGCTGATGCAGTTCGCGCCGGCTTCGATGGTCGCCAGAATGCTTTGCGGGTTCGGGCCTCCGGTCGCGATGATCGGTACCGTCGGGAATTTTTCGCGGATCTTTTTTACCACGATCGGCGTTCTGGCCGCTGCCGATACGTTAAGGATCGAAACACCGGCGTCCAGTCTGGCCTGAATGTCCGCACTCTCATGGATGACGGTCGCGATGATCGGCACGTCGACTGCGGCGCTGATCAGCTTGATGTTGTCATTCGTGACCGGCGCGTTGACGACCACGCCCCAAGCGCCGTCTCCCTCCGCGTCCTTGGCAATGATCGCGGAACGGACGCCGTTGGTGATGCCGCCGCCGACGCCGACAAAAACAGGCATCGGAGCCACGTTGATGATCGACTGCGAGATCACCTGCTGCGGTGTAAACGGATAGACTGCCAGAACCGCGTCCGCGTTGCAGCTGCGGATGATCGCGATATCGGTTGTAAAAATAACGGACTTAATGCGTTTGCCCATGATAACGATGCCTTTGGCTTTGTAGATCTCCTCTGGCATTTCCAAATATTTTGACCGCAGTTTTCCTGCAATTCTCGGCAATTCTTTTTGATCCATCTGATGCCCTCCTGTCTCGAACTTAAACGTATTTATCCACGCTGATGTATAATTTTCCTTTTTTAGAGGTACCTTCTGAGCCGTGGTAGATTGCTTTGCCTTTTCCGCGCAGAACGATTTTTTCACCGCCCTTCAGCGACATATCCGGTTTCGTTGTCGCCACGCCATTGACGAATACGCGTCCCGCAAGGATCGCTTCGGTCGCGAGCCGTCTGGACAGACCGTAAACTGCCGCTACTATATTATCAATTCTAGGTGAAGATACCGTGAAATACAAGGTATTTGTTTGTGATTCCCGATAGGAAAGCTCAAAAATTGGCAGAACCTTAACGTCAGCTTCAAATCGTCCGACATGCCGGTAATTCTGCGCAAGATAGGCGCACATTTCCCGTGTGGCTATGATCTGCGCACCGCTTTCGGTTACGATGATATCGCCGATCTTTTCCCGGCGGATGCCTTCTCCCATCAGCGCGCCCAGGTAATCCCGGTGCGTGAGTTTGCCGCGGGCTGCCGGCGCGACGCGCACGTCAAGCGCTTCCAACGGACAATCTTGCGGATTTTCCCGGAAAAAAGCAAGGATCTCCGCATCCTGCGAACCTGCCGGAACACCGGTATAGTCCGGTAGGAACAGCACCTGTCTGCGCTCGGCCTCCGGATAACCACCGAACAGGCATACGCTTTCTTTTGTATGCGCACGCAAAAAACCGACCAGCAGGCTCTGCTGCTCTAAACTCAGAAAGTCACTGTTCATAATGATATCATAATCTAAGAATCGCTCGTATTTTTCTTCAATCGTTCGCAAAAAAATTTTGTTTTCTTCCATTTTTCTTCTCTTTTCGACGCAAAATGTGGTAGAATAAGCATAATGCCTGTCCAGACTCTGCAAAACGCGGGCAGCATATAGAATTATTTTAACACAAGTGAATATACCTTTGAAAGGAGATTTTTTATGAAATACGAATATCATCCAACCGGCGTCTGCGCCCGCACGATTTATCTGGATGTCGAAGACGGCGTGGTAAAGGATGTCGCTTTTGAGGGCGGCTGTGACGGTAATCACAAGGGGCTTTGCGCACTTGTCAAGGGTATGCCTTGCAGTGAAGTCAAAGAAAAGCTATCCGGCATTCACTGCGGATTTCGTCAGACTTCCTGCCCGGATCAACTCGCCAAAGCCATCGAAGAGGCTATGAAACATGCATGATTTTTTATTTCGGAAGCTGATCCACAATTATGAGGATGTGCAAAATCCAGAGGTGCGAGATCAGTACGGTAAGGTTGCGGGCATCGTGGGGATCCTGTCCAATACGCTGCTCTGCGCAATGAAGATCGCAGTCGGACTGCTTTCCGGCAGCATCGCCATCGTGGCCGACGCGGTCAATAATCTGGCAGATGCCTCGTCTTCCCTGATCACGCTGATCGGTTTCAAACTGGCTGCGCTGCCGGAGGACAAGGAGCACCCTTACGGGCACGCGCGGATCGAATATCTGGCCGGTCTGCTTGTTTCTGTGATCATCATCGTGGTTGGTCTGGAACTGGGCAAGGGCTCCGTGGATAAGATTCTGCATCCAACGCCGACCGAGTTCCGTCTGGCGACGGTTCTCGTGCTGCTGCTCGCCATCGCTATAAAAATCTGGCAGGCTGCCTTTAATGTGACTGCCGGGAAAAAAATCCATTCTATGACACTGATCGCGACCGGCACGGACAGCCGCAACGATGTCATTTCGACAGTCGTGGTTTTGCTCAGTCTTTTGATCGGACACTTCTGCAATCTCCAGATCGACGGTTACATGGGCGTACTGGTTGCGCTGTTCATCGTCTGGTCCGGCATCGGTCTGGTGCGCGAGACGGTCAGCCCACTGCTTGGCGAAGCGCCGGATCCCGAACTGGTCAAGGCCATCGAAGACATTGCTCTGAAGCAGGAAGGGGTGCTGGACATCCATGATCTGGCGGTGCACAATTACGGACCCGGCAAGATCTTTGTTTCTTTGCACGCAGAAGTCGACGCAGCTGTCGATATCATGGTCAGCCATGACCGCATCGACAATCTCGAGCATAAAATCGCGAAGGAGCTTCATATCAACTGCACCGTCCATATGGATCCAGTCAATCTCAGTGATCCGAACCGCGAGCCACTGAAGCAGGTTCTCCGTAGCGCTATTTCCGGGCTGGACGGGGTCATCAATTTCCACGACCTTCGCCTGGTCTCCGGTCCGACGCACACCAATGTGGTCTTCGATGTCGCCCTTGCTCCGGACTGTAAACTGAGCGGTGAAGAAATTCGGAAAACGCTTGTAGACGCAGTTTCCGCTTACAATCCGAACTTCCACGCCGTGATTGAATTCGACCGCTCCTACGTGGATGCTGAGCGTTAATCCGTTAACAGAAAACATAAAACATCCCGGAAATTCCGTTTTCTTTTGGAACTTCCGGGATGTTTGCGTTTTCTATCCGAACAGGCAAGCGGACAAGAAGGTCAATCAACACGTTCGATGTAACCGCTGATCGGCTCCGCGTACATCTGGTCATCGGTGACCGGCTGGTAACGTTTCCCGTCATAAACATCGGTAAATCCGTTTGTCGCGCGATAAACCTCGTTGGTTTCGGTATCGTAAACTCTTTCGTATCCCAATGTCGCGTCGCTTTGCTTCTGGCTCATGATATCCTGGCTCTTGCTGCGCCGTTCCCAGGAATCCATGATGCCGTCCATGGTCGCGTTAAAATTCGCGCTGATCTGCTGCGCCAAGGCTACCTGCTCGTTGCTGCTTTGGTTTGTCGCACTGACAAAACTATCCGAATACTGCAGACTCTTCATGCATTCCGTCAGCAAGCTTTCCCACTCGATGAAGGTATCCTTCGCGGCTGTAGCTGCCATGACATTATAAGCGCTGTAATATCCGCCGTCTGTTTCCTCCAGCATGTAGCCGTTGAAGCCTGCCGCAATGGAAAAGCTCCCAAAATCGACGACCGATGCCGCAAACATGCCTTCCCCGGCTTTCCCGTCCGCGGTAAAATCCGCGCGCAGCAGTTCATCGCCGAGCGCCTGATTTTTCAGACTGCTCGTCGAGTCAAAGCGTTCGGTCACCGTAAAGTCATCAAAAGTCGGAAACGTATAGCCGGCATAGCTGGACTCCATCTTCGTGATGAATTTTGCGTACTTGGAGAAGATCTGAAAGAATCCTTCCGTGGACGGATTTTTGAGCACCGGAGCGGCCGCAAACAGGGCCGCCTGCGCGCTTCCTATCTGGTAGTTATATTCCCACGCCTTTTTCCCCTCCTGCGAATGCAGCAGGCAGTCGGCCTTCAGCAGGACAAACATCTGATTCAGCGGCTCATTCGGATCATACACCCGGATGCTGTGCAGCATATTCGCGCCGCCGCTGGTGACCGTCCAGCCCTTGGGGATCGTCATGCTGAAATCCTCGCAGCTGTATTCCTCTGTCTGCGCGGCCTTTGCCGCGGTTTCTGTCACCTTCACGCCCTTTTCCGCCTGGGTAGTCTCCGTTCCGTCCGCGTTGACGGTTGTCTTATCCCCGCAGGCGCTCAAGCCAAGCAGCAATGCCGCAAGGAGCGCAAATGCGATACGTTTGCTGATCTTCTTTTGCTTTTCCCTCATCGGTTCTTTCCTCCATCATGTTCCTGTTTCTTGCATTTCATTACGTTCGCTCTCCATTTTATCATATGTCTGTAAGCACTGAACTTGAGTTTCCGAATTGTCCAATGCCAATTCGGAAATCTTTTTTGCGGCAAAGTCTTTTCATCTGCCTCTGCGCGGTGTACAATATCAGGAGAAATGGTTCCTGCATGGAGGAAATGAAAGCCTATGAAATTTTGCGAAAAATTAAATGATTATCTGCTTCTGCTTGGTTGCACATCAAAGGAGATCTGCGCATTATCCGGCATTTCCCAGGCTACCCTCAGCCGTTACCGCAGCGGCAGCCGCATCCCCGAGCCCGGTTCAGATGCTTGGAAAAACCTCTGTCTGGCGCTTGCCGAAGCAGCGAAGCGGCATGCACAGAGCGAAATGACAGTTTCGACGATAGAGGCAGCTTTTTTGGCATGCGACGATCTTGTTATTGCCGACAGAGAAGTCTTGCGTCAGAATTTCAACGCATTGATCCATGCCTTGCATATCAACTTGAGCAAACTTTGCAGGTATACAAACTATGATGTTTCTACCGTCTTTCGGATCCGCAGCGGTTCACGTCGCCCTGCGGATCCAAGGCAATTCGCCGATGCAGTCGCTTCTTTCGTCGCCCGCGAGATCAAAACTCCGGCTGAACTTCTGACTTTGTCGCAGCTTCTAGGCGTTGAAGACCTTGCGGCTCTTTCCGATTTGTCTGTTCGTTACGAGCACCTGCGAGGCTGGCTGCTTCAAACACCTGTCCTGATCAGTGAGGAAGTGAAAGCGGCCGCAAGGCATGACATCGCGGATTTTCTCCGGCAGCTGGATGACTTCGACCTCAATGCGTACATCAAGGCAATCCGCTTTGATGAAATCAGAATTCCGACCGTTCCGTTTCAGATTCCTGCTTCCAAAACGTACTCCGGCCTTTCGGAAATGATGGAAAGCGAGCTGGATTTTTTGAAAGCTACCGTTCTTTCCAAAAGCACCGCGCCCGTGATCATGTATAGTGACATGCCGATGGGCGAAATGGCGAAGGATCCGGAGTTTCCCAAGAAATGGATGTTCGGCATGGCCATGCTTCTCAAAAAAGGTCTGCATCTGCATCAGATCCACAATCTGGATCGTTCGTTCGAAGATATGATGCTGGGTCTGGAAAGCTGGATCCCAATGTACATGACCGGTCAGATCTCGCCGTATTATCTAAAAAACACACAAAACAATGTTTTTCTTCATTTGCTCAAGGTCTCAGGCTCCGCGGCGCTCGCAGGTGAAGCGATTTCCGGTCATCACAGCGAGGGAAAATATTATTTGACTAAATTGAAAAAGGAAGTGAAGTATTACACAAAACGCGCGCAGGCACTGCTGGCAGACGCATATCCACTGATGGAGATCTACCGCAGTGAGAAAAAAAAGGAATGGCAGCTCTTCTTGCTGGCCGATCTGGAAAAGCCGGGGAAGCGCAGGAGTATTTTTTCTTCACTTCCACTCTATACGATGGACGAAGCCTTGCTTGTCTCCCTTGCGAAAAAGAATCGGATCCCGGCAGGAAAGCAAGAGCTCCTGCTTGCGAACCACGCCGCGCAAAAGGCTCGCGTTCTGCAGCTCCTGCAAACAGAGGCGCTGGAGATCGAAATCGCGAATATCCCGCCGGAAGAATTGGCGTTGCATCCGCCAGCGCTAGATCTTTCGAGTATCTTCTATGAACGCGATGTCTTTTACGATGCGGTTTCCTATGCGGCGCATCTGCAGCAAACGGAAGCCTTCGCCGCGGCACATCCGAGCTGCGCGCTGAAAAAGTCGAGTTCTCACGCGTTCCGCAATCTGCAGATCCACATACATGAAGGACAGTGGGCGATGGTTTCCAAGGGCAGCGCGCCGACGATCCACTTTGTGATCCGTCATCCGAAACTGCGCAGCGCGATTGAAACTTTCATCCCTCCGTTCTTCGATCGTTCTGCTTCCGAATAAAACAGCAGAGTCGGCAGGATACAGCGTTTCTTTCCCGGTGTCCTGCCGACCATCGGTTCGTTCGTGTTCTCTGCGGTTTAGCGTGTCGGTACCACTTCCATCCAGTAGCCATCCGGATCTTCGATAAAGTATACGCCAAACTTCGGGTTTTCAAAACAGACACAGCCCATTTCCTTATGTTTGGCTAAAGCCGCTTCATAATCATCGGTACGGAAGCCGATATGGATCTCGTTATCTCCGAGGTCATACGGCTCTTTCCGGTCAGCATACCAGGTCAGCTCAAGCTGGCAGTCTCCGCCTTCCGTTCCCATAAATACAAGCTTCGAAGATCCGTCCGGTGCCTCAATGCGTCTGACCTCTTTGAGACCTAACGCTTCTTCATAGAAGTGCATGGACTTTTCCAGATTCAATACGGTGATACAGGTGTGATACATCTTAAATTTCATTTTCTTTCTCTCTTTCTTAAAAAAATTTTACATTTTCGTTACTTAATATTTGTAGCATTTTCGCAATTCGGGTGCTATAATTGAATAAATTGTACTACTTTTTTCTTTTTATGAAAAGGGGGATTTTATGAATTTGTTTGGATTATCCGTCAGCATGATCGTCTTTTGGCTTGCGCTGGCATTGGTCTTCCTGCTCATCGAAGCGGTCACAGCCGGTCTGACAACGATCTGGTTTGCCGGCGGCGCCTTGATCGCGCTTCTGATCGCGCTTTTGGATCTGCCGATCGTGCTGCAGGTCGTCGTCTTTTTCGCGGTATCGATCTGTTTGCTTGTTTTTACCCGAAAAATATTCGTGGAAAAGCTGAAAACCGGGTCAGAAAAAACGAATGTCGATGCTTTAATCGGTGAAAAAGGCATGATCGTCAAGCCGATCCGACCGTTCAGCGTCGGCCAGGTGAAAGTCAATGGTCAGGTTTGGTCCGCAGTCGGCAAGACGCCGGAGACTTTGATCGAACAAGGAAAAGAAGTCAAAATTCATGCAATCGAAGGCGTCAAGCTGGTCGTCGTTCCGACGCGGGAGGACTAGCCGGAGCACTTGTGCGCTGATTCAATCGGACAACGTTATTGTCTATCATAAACAAAAGAAAGGAAACAGATTATGGGAATTTTTAAATTGGTTGTTATCCTTGCATTGATCGCGATCGTGATCGGCCTTCTGGTCACGAACATTCGGATCGTACCGCAGGCAAGAGCTTATGTCGTAGAACGACTGGGGGCATATCACGGAACCTGGCAGGTCGGCCTGCATTTCAAAGTGCCGCTGATCGACAAGATCTCCAGGAAGGTTTCATTAAAGGAAAAAGTCATCGACTTCCCGCCGCAGCCGGTTATCACCAAGGATAACGTTACGATGGAGATCGACACGGTCATCTACTTCCAGATCACCGATCCGAAGCTCTACACCTACGGCGTTGAAAGTCCGATGGACGCGATCGAAAATCTGACCGCGACGACACTCCGAAACATCATCGGCGAACTGGAACTCGACGAATCCCTGACCAGCCGCGAGCACATCAACTCCAAGATCCGTCTTGTACTGGACGAAGCGACAGACCCATGGGGCATCAAGATCAACCGTGTCGAGGTCAAAAACATTACGCCGCCGCGTGACATCCAGACCGCTATGGAAAAGCAGATGCGAGCCGAACGGGAAAGACGTGAGGCCATCCTCATCGCAGAAGGTGAAAAGAAATCCGCGATCCTGATCGCGGAAGGTCAAAAAGAAGCGGCCATCCTGGATGCCGAGGCCAAGAAGCAAGCTGCGATTAAGGAAGCAGAGGGTCAGTCTCAGGCAATCCTGATGATCAATCAGGCGACCGCCGACGGTCTCAAGCTGATCAAAGAGGCACAGCTTGATGATGCCGTCATCAAGCTCAAGAGTCTCGAAGCCTTCGAGAAGGCTGCGGACGGCCAGGCGACCAAGATCATCATCCCGTCCGAAATTCAGGGCATTGCAGGTCTTGCAGCGTCTGTCAAGGAACTGGTAAAAGAATAGGTTATGAAAAGGAGCGCCACCAGGGCGCCCCTTAAAAAGAGGTTGGCGCATGCGCCAACCTCTTTTGTCTTCTTTTTCAGCTAACGTTTAAAAAGAGGACAATCTTCCGTTGACACGACTATCATTAAGATGATATAACCCAATCATATCATCTTAATGATAGCTGAGGTATTGCTTTATGAGTTTGATGCAATTATTTCACGGAACCGATCACATGATCGAGATTCCGGATATTCACGTCGGCAATCCACACAATGACTACGGCAGAGGCTTCGACTGCACCCGTGTCGATGAGATGACGAGGGAGTGTGCCTGCAAAAATAATGCCGATGGCTTTGTCAACCACTATGCCTTTGATACGGACGGGCTGAAAGTGCTCAACCTGTTGGACGGAAACCATACCGTCCTGAACTGGATGGCACTGCTGCTTCAGTTTCGCACGTTCAAACTTGACTCCGAGGTCGCGGTAGATGCAAGAGACTACATCATCGACCACTATTCGATTGATCTGTCCGAATATGATGCTGTCATCGGTTACCGGGCAGACGATTCCTATTTTCAGTATGCTGAGTCTTTTGTTTCCAATACACTTCCTCTCAGGAATTTGAGCAAGGATGACCCCCGCATACAACGGATCCTATTTGAATAATGCCAAGGATGGTCTGTCCTCTTTCTTCGACTACGCGATAAACGACTGCAAACTAGATCCGGATTGGGCTGCGGCACTGTTTGTCAATACCGGCTATGCCGAACAGTTCGAACGCGGCAATCCCGCTTACATCGCAGGCATGTCCGGCGTTGAGCTAGGCCGTGCGGTCATTTCAAAGGCCTACGGCAAAAAGGAATTGCCGGCGCCCACCAATACAGAGGATTATTCTCCTGCGTATTGGGCCGGTTGGGCACTGGCTGAGTATCAGTGGTACTGCGGCCGCAGATTCAAGGATATCTTTGCGCGTATATCCTTGACTGAAGTGATCGGAATGTATTCCGCCTATCATGAGATGGGCATGACAAGCTTCCTTGCTGCCATGGAAGAACGCTGCAAAGCCGCTGAAGGCGATCCCAAACTGAAACGCATCCGCGAAAGCCGCGGTTTGTCTCAGTCAGAGCTTGCAGTGCAATCAGGCGTGAATCTGCGCAACATTCAAATGTACGAGCAGCGCGTCAACAGCATCGATAAAGCACAGGCAAATATCCTTTACAAATTATCTCGTGTTCTTGGCTGCGATGTGGAAGACCTGCTTGAAAACCCGATGCTGTAATTTCTTTCTTGCATCTGCCCGGGCAGATGCTTTTTCGTGCACTGGGCGGTCACACAAAAAAAGAGATGCCGCGATTTGCTGACATCTTGGTATTTTCTTTCTGTTTTCACTGAAAATTTCTGCCCATAAAGGCTTCCTTATTCAATATTATATAGGTTTATTATTATTTCAAGTTTTCATTGAATATTATAGCCCGAAAAGACAAAATATGGGCAGCCTCTCTCGAGGCTGCCTATTCATTTACGAATTATCTGATTTTAGTACACCTTTGCGCCTGCCGGGATCTGATCATCCAGCATGATGAAGTTCAGCATTTCTTCTCCGTCGTACTTGTTGACGCAGGACAGGAGCATGCCGTTGCTTTCTTCGCCCATCATCTTTCTCGGCGGAAGGTTGGTGATGGCGACAGCAGTCTTGCCGACCAGTTCTTCCGGTTCATAATATCCGTGGATACCTGAAAGGATGATCCGGTCTGTGCCGCTTCCGTCGTTAAGGACGAACTTCAGAAGCTTCTTGCTCTTTGGAACTTCGGTACATTCTTTGATCTTGACCGCTCTGAAATCGCAGGCCGCGAAAGAATCAAAGTCCACATATTCTTCGAATAAAGGCTCTACCTCGATCTTGGTTTGGTCAAGGATCCTCGTCTTCTTCGGTTCTGCAGCTTCCTTCTTGTCATAACCTACCGGCTTCATGGTCGGGAAGAGCATGATATCACGGATGGATGGCTGGTCAAGGATGAGCATGATGCATCTGTCAATGCCGACGCCCAAACCGCCCGTCGGAGGCAGACCGACTTCCAGCGCGTTGACAAAATCAAGATCCATCGGATGTGCTTCGTCATCAATGCCGCAGTCTAATTGTCTCTGCTGCTCCGCGAATCTTTCGTACTGGTCGATCGGGTCGTTCAGCTCCGAGAAAGCGTTCGCGATCTCCCAACTGTTAATATATGCTTCAAATCTTCTCGTGATCCGCGGATCCTTCGGGTCTCTCTTGGCGAGTGGCGAAACCTCTACCGGATGACCGATGACAAAGACCGGCCCGTCCAGATAGCCCGGAACGTCTTCGCAGTATTCCTCGAACATTTCCGCAAGGATCTTGCCTCTGGTCTGATCCTTGACTTCTTCCGGATCCATACCCTGCGCGATGGCAGCCGCTCTTGCTTCTTCATCGGTTTCGATCGTGTCAAAATCAACGCCGGTGATCTCTTTGATCGCGTCTGCCATATTCAGTCTTCTCCACGGCGGCGTCACATCAAACTCCTTGCCCTGATACTTCAGGATCGGCGTGCCGTTGACCGCCATCTGTGCCTTGTATACCATCTGTTCGGTGACTTCCATGACAAAGTCCATATCCTGATAGGCTGCGTAGCATTCCATGTTCGTAAATTCCGGATTGTGACGTCTGTCCATCCCTTCGTTACGGAACATCTTGCCCATTTCATAAACTCTGTCCAGACCGCCTACAATACATCTCTTGAGGAAAAGTTCGTTGGAAATTCTCAGCTTCATGTCAAGATCCAGGGTGTTGTGATGCGTTTCAAACGGTCTTGCGTTCGCGCCGCCCGCAATGGTCGTCAGGATCGGCGTATCGACTTCCAGATAGCCGTAATCTTCTTCCAATACTCTCCGGAATTCCTTGATGATCATCGCTCTCTTCAAGAAAACATCTCGTACTTCCGGATTGATGATCAGATCCACATATCTCTGCCGGTATCTCTGATCCTGATCCTTCAGACCGGCCCACTTGTCCGGAAGCACTTGAATGGATTTGGAAAGAAGCACCACTTTGGTGGCATGAATGGAGATTTCGCCGGTCTTCGTCTTGAAAACTCTGCCTTCGATGCCCAGGATATCACCAATGTCATACTTCTTGAACCACTGATATTCTTCCGCCCCGATATCGTCTCTCTTGACATATACCTGAATTCTTCCCTGCTTATCCTGGATATTGATAAAGGAAGCCTTACCCATGTTGCGGAACGCCATGATACGTCCCGCAACGGAAACCTCCTGGTCTTCCATTGCCTCGAAATTTTCCTTGATGTCCCTAGAGTGTGCCGTCACATTCCATTTTTCGATCAAGAACGGGTTCCGACCGGCTTCTTGTAAATTCTTGAGCTTTTCTCTTCGGATCTGCCTTTGTTCGCTTAATTGTTCTTCCGAAACCGCTTCTGTTTCCGCAGCTTCCGGGTTCTGCGCAGTTCTTACTTCTTCTGTACTCATTTTTATCGATCCTTTCTTGTCTGTCTATCTGCTGATGTTCAAAATCTTGTAGTGAAGGGTGCCGTCCGGTACGATGATTTCCACAAGCTCGCCGGTCTTCTTGCCGAGAAGATGCTGACCGACCAGGGATTCATTGGAGATCTTACCCGCGAACGGATCCGCTTCGGTGGAACCGACAATCGTGAAATCCATTTCATCGCCATCGTCCATATCCTTGACGGATACGCGCGAGCCGACACCGACAAAGTCGTTCGTCATCTCCTCTTCCTTGATGATCTTGGCCTTTTTGATCATATCCTCCAGCTTGAAGATTCGTTCTTCCAGCTCGGCCTGTTCGTTTTTGGCCGCGTCGTATTCCGCGTTTTCGGAAAGGTCACCGTAAGAGATCGCTTCCTTCAGCTTCTCGGAGATCTCCTTTCTTCTGACGGAAACCAATTCTTCATGCTCCGCTACAATTTTGTCATACCCTTCCTGGGTTAACAGAATTTCATCTGCCATCTATTTTTCCTCCATTTTCTTTACGCTGTTTTGCTTCAAATACCGATTGGGCTATACATATGCGATGCGCACGTTCCTGCAATTTGTCAGGAAAACAAGGGTCGCGTAACAGATATCGAATTCCATGATATCACCGACCTGATAGTCCTTTTCGGCCTCCTCAATATCCACGATTGTATGATCGCTGGAAGCTCCGAGTATTTCAATGCCTTTTTCCAGCGGCAAAAGTTCTGCCGGATCCGCATAGTCCACCTTGCCGATCGCCAATAGCGCACGTTTTCGCATGCCACGATCCACATAGGTCGGTGTGTGTCCAAACGCATCAATGGCGATCGTGCCGACCGGATGTGACGGTTTCGTTTTGACTTCGATGACCTCCGCTTTCAACCGGAAATTATCCTGATACAGTTCTGACATGTCATATCCATAGAACACGTCCAGGTCTCTGGCCAGCAGAATGCCCTCACCGATACGCAGCAGGTTGATTCGCTGCGGCATATTGCCGTCCCAAACACGCATCAGACTGCTGGTCGCTCCGCCCGAAATATATTCCAGCTTTCGCCCCAGCCGTTCCTCAATGTGTTCGGCAACTGCCACAAGTTCTTCCAGCTTTTCGACCGTCGGCGCGATCGAGCCGTAGCACCCGACATTGGTGCCGATGCCGATCAATTGAATATTCGGCAGTTCGTTTTCGATATAGACCGCAACGTCAGCCATTTCTTCCTTGTCCCAAAAGCCTTCCCGAAGGTCGCCCATATCGGCCATCAAGATGATCTTATGGAGCTTGTTTCGGCGAGCCGCCTCTTCGTTCAGCTTGCGGATCACCGTCAGTTCACTGTTCAGGCTGATATCCGTCAGACGAACGACGTCTTCTGCCTCACTGAGCATTGGAATGCGAATCAGCATCAGCGGTTTTTGTATGCCGACATTTCTTGCATCTTCGAGCTGTTCCAGTCTGGAGGATGCAAGGAATGCAGCGCCGCCCTCGTCAAATGCTTTTGCAACTTCCGTAAGACCGGTCGCTCCTTTGATTACGCCTGCAACCTGAATGCCCGCTGCATCGCATTTTTCTACGATCTTCGACACATTATGTTTTAAGTGGGCCAGATTAACTTCTAGCCTCGGATACCTCTCCCCCATTTTCTGTCCTCCTGATTTTGCTTCCGCTCCGGCCTCTGACCTCATGCAGAATGCCTGCGGTAACTATTAGATTATTGTACCATTTTTGTTTGATGGTATCAACAAAAAGCCACTTTTTCGAGTGGCTTATTTTTTTGTTTTTTTGACAAGGTTCGTGTTTTTTTGTTTTTTTGACCAAAAACTACGCGATTTCCAGTGCAATTTCCATCATTTTTGTGAAATTCAGCTGTCTTTCTTCCGCCGTTGTCGCCTCTCCGGTGAACGGATTGTCGGAGATCGTGCAGATCGCCAAGGCGTTCTTGCCGGCTCTGGCCGCGTTCATATACAGTGCCGCAGCTTCCATTTCAACGGCCAAGACGCCCATCTTCTGCCACTTGGAAAGTCCCTGCGAATCGTCGTAGAACATGTCGGAAGAATACAGATTGCCGACCACCGGTTCCACGCCCATATTTTGGGCAGCACCGACTGCTTTCTGCAAAAGCTCATAAGAGCAGATCGGCGCGAACGTGCCCGGCAGATCAAACTGCGCCGCAAAGTTCGAATTGGTGCAGGCGCCCTGTCCGATCACGATATCCCGGACCTTGAGATCCGGGCGGATGACTCCCGCCGTGCCGACGCGGATGATATTTTTGACATCGTAAAAGTTAAAAAGCTCATAAGAGTAGATACCGATCGACGGAATGCCCATGCCCGAAGCCATGACGGAAACCCGTTTTCCCCGGTAATCACCCGTATAGCCCTGCACGCCTCTGACGTTGTTGACCAGCACCGGATCCTTCAGGAACGTTTCGGCAATGAATTTCGCGCGGAGCGGATCGCCCGGCATTAAAACGGTTTCTGCAAAGTCCCCTGCTTTTGCCGCGATATGCGGTGTCGGAATGTTTGACATTTGTATATTCCTCCTGTTTCTTATGATTTTTACAATGGTATTTTTCCTTTTGATGTGATATGATTGTATCATAAAATCTGTGAAAATCCAAGAAAATAATCGTGTCGGTCTTCGCAGGCTCCGTCAGATCCCGCGCAGGATGGCCGGCAGAAAGGCTATGCGAAAACATGAAAAAAAGAGTTTGCATTTTATATACAGGCGGTACCATCGGCATGGTGCCGACAGAACTGGGTTATGCGCCAAAGAAAAAATATTTTTCGAGTCTGCTGGATGAGATCTCGCAGCTGAAAAACAAAGATATGCCCAACTGGGATGTGGTCGAATTCGATCCCCTGTTGGATTCCGCCAACGTAGCGGTCGAACAGTGGGTCAACATCGGCCGCGAGATCCGCGACCGCTATCCGATGTACGACGGTTTCGTCGTACTGCACGGCACCGACACCATGGCCTATACAGCCTCAGCGCTTTCGTTCATGCTCGAAGGCCTCGGCAAACCCGTCATTCTGACCGGTTCCCAGATCCCGCTCTGCGAACTGCGCAGCGACGGCCGCGACAACCTCATCAACTCGATGGTCATTGCCGCCGAAGGACGGGTCAACGAGGTCTGTCTGTACTTTGCGGGCAAGCTCCTGCGCGGCAATCGTTCCACCAAGGTCTCTTCGGATGAACTGATGGCCTTTGCTTCTCCGAACTATCCGGTGCTGGCGGACGTCGGCATCGACATCAAGTACAACCAGCAGGCGCTCGTCATGCCGCCGCAGGCACCGGAATTCAAGCTGACCGAACTGCGTCAGGTGCCGATCGGCGTTTTGAAGCTGTTTCCGGGCATCCAGTTTGAGCTTTTCGAGCAGATCGTCTCCGAAAAGCTCAGCGGCGTAGTCCTGGAGACTTTCGGCGAAGGCAACATCCCGAGCAACAACCGCACCCTGGTCAGCAGCATCCGCCGTGCCTCCGAGAACGGCGCCATCGTCTCCGTCTGCTCCCAGTGCTACCGCGGCACGACCAAGCTCGGCATCTACGCGACCAGCAACGCCCTCAAGGAATCCGGCGCCGTCGGCTGCAGCGATATGACCACCGAAGCCGCTGTTACCAAGCTGTACTACCTCTTCAGCTGCGGCTACCCGAAAGAGACCATCAAAAAACTGATGACCGCCAACCTGCGCGGTGAGATCAGCGTGTAACGACGTAGAATGGCGTAGAACGGTGTAGAACGCCGTAGAACGCGTTGCGTAATTTTTCCAAGCTTTTGTAAAAACGCAACATTCCCCGTCAAACCACTCGATTTCGCGCGAGAATTCAAGAGCTCGTTGCGTAATTATACCGACCTTTTTCAAAAACGCAAGGTTTCTTCCAGAAAATAGAAATAATCTTGCGTAATTTTTTTGCTCCTTCCCAAAAACACAACGAGCGCTCGCTTTTCGACCCGTTTCGACACGTTTCGCGCAGTCATGTTGGATAAATCTCATAGAGCTTCCGAAAAATCTAAGAATGACAGCTTATCAAAATTCCCGATCCGACATTATTTCACAAGGATATCCCTGTCCCGACCAACATCGCCTTTTTGGCAGTCCTGCAGGAATGCGTTAAGGCAGGTGAAATCTATCGGTATGGGCGCGGTTGATATGTACAGAGTAATGCATGAGGAACCGCACCCCGTCAAAAAATACGCTGACCTTTCCTGCAACTTATCAAGCCCCTCTGACAAAAATCAAAAAAATGGGAGGGGGATTTCAAAAGTGAGCAATCGAAAAGCCGCTAAATTAGCGGCTTCGAGATTCCGAAAATATATTGCAACATAAGGGGGATTTTTTCTCAAAAGTGCGAGGTTGTTCGTGCTGATCCGATGCTCGCTTTCCTATTTGTCATCATCATCGTCATCATGGTCATCGTTGTCATCATCATCGTCATCATGGTCATCGTTGTCATCATCGTCATGATCATCGTTGTCATCGTTATCATCACGATCGTCATCATCCTGATTGTCATCGCGATCATCATCGTCATCAGCATTTTGCTTTGCCGGAGCGGAAACAACTCGTTTGTCATCGTCATCGTCAGCATTTTGTTTTACCGGAACGGAATCGACGCGTTTGTCATCATCGTCGTGATCGTCGTCATTCCGATCATTTTGATCATCGTCATGATCATCATCGTTGTCATCGTCATCCCGATCATCTTGATCATCGTCATCATCGTCGTCCTCATTGTTTTTAAATGTATTCCAGTCGTCCCAATCGTCACGATCATCCCAGTCATCGTTTCCGTCCATGTCGGCTTTCAGCACTTTACCGGTACGCGCGTCCACCTCATATTCATATTCCACGCCATCAGCGGTAAATTCAAATTCATAGACACCGTCGTCCAGTTCATATTCATGATCCAGGAACGACGCGGTGTTCAGACCCATCTGTGACAGAACAAGCTCTTTTGCTTTCTTCTGTCCGATGCGTCCGTCATCGTCCAGATCCCCTTCGCTGACCGTCATGGTTTTAGCATCGGCTCCGCATTCTCGCACCGTCTCACGGACACCATCGGCCATATCCTCTAAAAATTCATCGCTCACATAAACGGAACCTTTTTCCAGCTTCAAAACAATATTCTTTGCGTGTCCGTCCACCGTACCTTCAAAGTAGCCGTCTTCGTAGATTTTTTCTACCAAAGCGTTGACTGCTGTGCGACAGTCCTTACCGAGATAATCCTCTACATCAATATCTGTGACAACCTTTTTTCCACCATCGTTCAGACCTTCGATTTCCAGTACCATCCCACCCTCATCGTACTCTACTTCGATCTCAGGGTTGACGCTCAGCAGGACTGTACCGACTGCCTTGTCCGCGGACTGAGAAGCATTGGTCGTCGTACCGCACGCAGTCATCATGGACAGCGTCAAAACGGCGGAAGCAGCCACAGCGAGGTATTTTTTGCAATTCATCTTTTTCATAATGGTTTCTCCTTACATGTTTCAAAGTTTCGGCGCTTGATTGCCTTGTACCTATAGATTACGGAATCCTTTTTCGAAAAACGGGGTCAGCACGAAATTTTTTTTTTAAGTTTTCAATCATCGTTTTCCTGCTCTGCCTCATCACCGTGATCATCCGCATTGTCAGGATCGTCATGCTCGTCATGATCATCGGCATCGTCGGCATCGTCCTGATCGTCGGTATCGTCCTGATCGTCGGCATCGTCTTGATCGTCGGTATCGTCCTGATCGTCGGCATCGTCTTGATCGTCGTCCGCGCCGTTCTCCATATCATCATCCTCGAAATTTCCTTGGTTTTGCGGGATGACTCCGTTAGGATCTGTCGGTGTCTTTTGAGGCTTGGCTTTTGGATCCTCTTCCGCATCATCTTCCGCATCGCCGCTACGTCCGTCCTCGGCATCCGAATCCGAAGGCAAAATCACGATTTGCTCGCCCGTTTCCGTTGCGTCCTCCTTCTGCGTTTCATCCGCCTGCTCGGCAAAAACGGTGACGCGATGATCCAAATGCACATCCAGTTCCAAAATCAGCTTTTCCTGCGTAGCTGTCTTCCAGTTCTCATGCTCAGACTCGATGATCAAACGGATTTCTCCGCCTTCTTTGAGGTATCCCTGCTCTATCGCGCGATCTGAGATCTCATCCGAAACCGCTCGCAGATTTTTCCCATAAGAACGATAGCCTGCGATCAGGTATTTGCCATCTTCGTTCAGGCCGGTAAGCGCAACCACACGGTCAAAGCGATTGACACTCATCTGCACATCCGGATTGATCTGCATCCGCACGCTGCCGATCGGAGATTGCCAGACATTCCAGGCGCTCACGAGCATGATGCATAGGCATGCCGCGATCGTACTCCATCGCAAGAGCTGCTTTCGCACGGGTTTTACGGCAGGCTTTTCTTCAAACACCACAATATCCGTTCGCGTTTCTCCTACTGCATAGCCTAAATTGGGCACTTGCAAGAAACGACCGTTGCTATCCAGAACCACAGCATAGCTCAAGCCGCATTCCATCACTAGATACTCCATTCGTTCCCACCTTCCTTTCCGGATGTCATCTGTTTCAGATGTCCGCGAATGATCTCAAACCCATTTGTAAACGCCAGCAGCAGTGCAACAAGATATTTTCGGTGGCGCTCCATGGTCTTACGCTCCACACCGCACGCAGTCGATAAAGCCGTGATCGGGAGTTTTTTGTTGGCCACAAGCTGCTCCAAAAAAACAGGATTTTCCCTGGCGCAGGTTAAAACACGATGGCAGGCAGTCAGCGTTCGCGTCTGCTTCGGGCAATTTTCGGCAATATCGGTCAGTTTCAGATCGTAACCGGACAACTGCCGGATAAAGTTCTCTATCTCTTCCCTCGCGGCATGCGCACACTGTCGATGCAGGATTTCGTCATGACCACTGTCGATTGCTTCCAGCATCGTACGGCTCTCTTCCTCGTCTCCCATACTCTGATCCAGTGAAAGGAGTCCTTTATGGCGAAGCTCCCGGCGTCGGTAGTCGATCAGACGGTTCCGGATTGTGACAGCCGCCAGTTTCAGGAATGATCCTCTGCCGCTGCGGTAAGCCATGGCGGCTTCATGAAAGGCAAACATCGCAATGCCAAGCTCATCGTCGCAGCCTTCTCTTGGGATACGGTTCAAAAATTTTGCGGTTTCGGATTTAATGAAGGGCAGATACTTCCGCACCAACGCATCCGCAGCCTGTGTGTCCTGCTGCGCCGCAAGCACACAACGTATGATTTCATGTTCCTGTTCCATCTTTGCGTATGCACCTCGATTCCCTCATGGATAGAATACGAACGTTTTTTCTGATTTTCGGGGTCGCGTGCCGCGCGCCGAAAATCAGAAATAAATCCGTATCCCATTATGCATGTTTCCGGCAGTGTCGAAACCGAAAGAAGGAAAAATCTTTGTTAATTCTGTGTGAAATACGTTTGCAGCATCGCCGGCCTCGGTCTTTGGTGAGCTCCTGGATAAATTTCATAGATCCATGAAAAAATCCAAAATTACAGCTTTTCGAAATTCCCGATCATTTCTACGCTGCATCTGTTGCTCTCGTTTAAAGTTCTGTAAAACTTTATCGATTTTTGTCGTTTTATCGCACAGTTCCTGTATTGCGTTCTTTCGTCCATTTATTATACGAATACTAGAATAACTTCCTTTGTTTCGCATTGACATACGTATTAGCACGTATTAAAATAGAGAGGACACAGCTATGCCGATGACATCCAGACATCTAAAACAAGCAGGACTGAAATAAATTATACATAACAGAGAGGTGTGTTTCAGAATGAACGATAAATTTTTCTATCCGGCATTATTTCACAAGGAAGACGGCGGCGGTTTTTGGGTCTCCTTCCCGGATATCCCGGAGTGTCTGACCCAAGGCACAGATATGTCCCAAGCTTATGAAATGGCAGTGGATGCGTTGGGACTTGCTTTAGAAGACAGGATCAAAGAGAACAACATCCCCGCTCCGACCAGCATCGACTTTCTAGTGGTCGCCGAAAATTCTTATCCGGTCATCATCGAGTTCGATCTTTTGGAATACAAGAAAAAGCACAGCGGCCGCGCAGTCAAAAAAACACTTACCATTCCGGAGTGGCTCAACGATGAGGCTATCAAAAAAGGCATCAATTTTTCGGCTGTCCTGCAGGAAGCTCTGAAGGCGCAGCTCGGAATTTCCTAATTTTTTCCGACTATTGCACACTATTTTCTCGATGCAATTCTTGTTCTCTGTTTTTGATTGACAATTACACATTGTTTTTGTATAATATAATGTGTGATTGTCATATCGAGGTGAAGAATGTATGTATGTGAACTTCCAGAGTTTTTGCAACTAAAACTCCGCCGCCGAGCAGGTTTT
>ERZ808240.385-NODE-385-length-59044-cov-4.761430_pt1 | contig 59044 bp, 52 predicted proteins | sample MGYA00521084_ERZ808240 | MGnify/ENA primary metagenome ERZ808240 (study PRJEB31516, sample SAMN03275571) | gut metagenome | biome: mammalia-associated habitat; material: feces | host: Papio cynocephalus | place: Kenya | collected 2012-08-06 ...
TCATCGGGAAATCGGTCAAGTTAAATACGCTCTAATTTAATTCATCCAACGAGTGGTCATATAATTAACTATTAAAAGGTTATATACTTCATAATTGTTCCGGCTTTCGCTTATCTCGGCATCTGTATTAAACCCGGGAGATGTCGTAATAGCGAATATCGCAGGACAATTCTTTTTACGCCGCGAATATACTATTTTTTTTCATTGCCTCCAAACATTTCAGCCAGAAAATTTGCAACAAAGTCGCAACACACTGAATTGCAAGCCTTTGCAACAGCAGTTTTTGGTCATTACCAACACAACATACGCGGCACGCAGCGTGTCATCTGGCGACTGACTGCGCGTATTCTGCCAATTCGTCGATGGTGGCATCCTTGAGCAGCACCTTGTAGCCGGCATCGAGCAGGTATATGGCCGGTGTGGTGTCGAAGATGTAGATGTCGTTGTCCTCGACACGCGACTCGTCGAAGCCGACTGTCCACCGCGTGGGCATCGTGGCGGCATCGGCGGCAAACGCTTCGCGGTCTTCCGCTACGTCTATCAGCAGGACACGCACCCGCCCCGAATTGACCGGTCCCATTAGCTGCTTGTCGTTGCGCACCCGCGATATTATGTCGTGGCAGGTGTCGCAGTCTGGGTCGTAGAACACGAGCAGTGTATATTGCGCCTTGGGCAGCGCGTATAGTGACCTGACATTGCCGGCACGGTCGGTGAAACGGAAATCGGCTGCGGCGCGTCCGGGGCTGTTCTTTTCGGCTGCGGCAAGCAGGTACTCGTACCTCTGTTTGTCGCCGTCGTCCAATACCCCAGAGCCGAGAGCCTCCTTCATCCACACTATGAATGCCCGCTCGCAGAACGATTCCGACCCTCGGCGGTAGAAATGCTTCCGGGCGAGTTCGGCAAGTTGCTTGTAGGCAGCCGGATAATTGCGCATCTGTTGCAACAAGGTGGTGACAGCGTATGAGATGCCGTAGTCCGAAGCATACTGGAACTGCGCGGCGTAGCGTGCGAAAGAAGCATCCAAGAAGTCCTTGTCGCCCATACGGGCATCGTCAGGCGGCAGCGCATCCCAGTAGTGCAGTATGACATAATCAGCCCTGTCCATGGGGTCGAATATAGAGTCCGGCACTTCTGGCAGCGGCAGGGCTTTGTCAGCCATGGCGACAGCGGTGTCTGCCGCCGTGGCTGTGCCCGCTTTGGTGTTTCCGCACGCAGGCATCACAACGAGAGCCGCTGCCAACAGGCTTGTCATGCACAGTCGCTTTCCGTTCATTGCTTGATGTATACTTCGAGGGCGGTGAAATCGCCGTCGGGCGTTATGGTCACATTGTCGCTGCTCGCCGGTATCAGCGCAAGCTCGCCCATACGCAACTCGGCATGCGCGGTGTCGGTGGCGAGTTCTGCCTTGCCGGCAGTGGCAATTATTATTACAAACGAATCGCACTCGGAATAGTCGCGCAATATCGGCTCGTCAATTGTCAAGACATTGGTGCTGAAATACGGTGTCCGCACCACATTGACGGGGATGTCAGGGCGAGCCGTGTACGGCACCGGCTGACCGTCGCACCGGCTGAAATCCAGGGCTTCGAGAGCGAGGCCGAGATGCAGCTCGCGCTCGTTGCCGCTGTCGTCGCGCCGCTTGTAGTCATAGATGCGGTACGTCTCGTCCGAAGTCTGCTGTATCTCCACAAGGAAGCACCCCTGCCCTATGGCATGGACTGTCCCCGGGGGTATCAGGTACACGTCGCCGGGGGCTACACGCCGCCGGTTGAGCGCACTCTCGATGTTGCCCGAAGCCACCATGTCGAGAAACTGCTCGCGGCTCATGTCGGCATTGAAGCCGATGGTCAGCTGCGCCTCCTCGTCAGAGGGCAGGACATACCACATCTCAGTCTTGCCGTATGGAAGCCCCCTGCGCTGTGCCATCTCATCATCGGGATGCACTTGCACAGACAACGTGTCGGAAGCGTCAATCAGCTTGATGAGCAGCGGGAACGTGTCGCCAAACCGCTTGAAATTCTTCTTGCCCAACAATGCAGCCCCATCGCGGTCAATAAGCTGGCGTATTGACAGTCCGTCATCGCAGCCGCCCTCGACAGCAGACACGCGGCCGTCAATGCCGGACAACGCCCAGCACTCACCTATCCGCTCGTCAGACTCGAAGCGTTTGAGCCGTGCTATCTTGTATCCGCCCCAAATGGTGGGCTTGTATATAGGCTTAAATTTCCACATATCGTCTTGTCAGGTTTGTAGTCCCTTGTGTGATTCGGTTGTGTAATTGAGTTTCTTATTTTGACAGTAGGTAGATTGCCTTGTCGAGTATCGCGTCGCGCCCGGCTGCAAGTTCCGATGCCGGGGCGTGGACTTCATACCCGGGTGTCGGGTCAATGCCGTCCTCGATGCTGTTGCCCTGCGCATCCGTCATCGGCGATGCCGACATACGCAGCCGCCAGCCGTTGGGCAGCTCAGACGAGAACGGCATGCCGCCGCCGCCGCCGGTACGCGCACCCATGACGATGACGCCAGGCGTCTGCCGCATCACCGACACGAAATCGCTGGCTGCGGAATAGCATGACCGGTTGGTCAGCACGACGACGGGCTTGCTCCACACCACGCGGCCGCTCTCGGCAGGGTGATACACCACCGGATACGGCTCGGAGAAATCGGAATGCCCCGGGCCGGTCTTGTGGCGTATGTAGCCGGCCGTCATGTCCTCATGTATCAGCCGCGAGACGAACGGGCGGATATTGGTGAGCATGCCGCCGCCGTTGCCGCGCACATCAATTATGAGCGCATCACACGCGCTCAGATAAGCCAGCACATAGTCCAGGTTGCCCTCGCCCACCGCGTACGAGAAGGACGGGTAGCGCAAGTAGCCTATGTTGGACGGCAATATCTTGTAGTCAATGGAGCCGGTGGTGCGGTAGTCGAAATCAAGGTAATACTGCTGCACGGTGCGGTAGTCGAAGTCTTCGGGATAGTCCGTCCACCAGTTGCGGTAATAACTCACATTGAACGGTGAGGAAAGGTTGACATGGCCGTCGCGCAGCTCGGCGAGCATCTCGGCACACACGTCAAACAGTTCCTCCTGCGTCATGCCGGGCAATATCCGCTTGCGGTAACGCTCGCGCACCTCGTTCCAATCCACCCCTTTCTCCTCGAAATAGCAGTAGTGGCAGTCCATCTCGTCCCAGAGGCAGTCAAACACACCGAGTGCGTCGTTGTCGTAGTCGTCCAGCTCGTGGCATGCCGTCAGCGGCAGCACCAACGCTGCGAGAACAGCCAATATAATATGTATATGCCGCAGTGTTTCTCTCATCTTTCCATGTTTTTGTGCATGGCACGCCGAGCCGCGCCGAAAGTTACGCCCACCACCAGCGAGTGGCTGACACGCTGCGTGTTGAGGCTGTTGACCCATGACGAATCGACCTTGTACCGGTAGCCTACAGTCAGGCTGCGCTTGGCAAACACGAACTCGGCAGACAGCAGGTTGTCGATGCGGAAATGGTTGCCCCACCAGCCGGTATGCACCAGTCCGTGGCGGTTGCCGAGGGATATCTCATAATACGACTCTCCGTATTCGGGAGAGAAGAACGCGCCCACGGTGGGCAGAGTCACACAGTCAGTAACAATGACAGGACAACGCCCCAGGCGTGTGTGCCATTCGCCTCGCGCCCGCAGCAACAGCATTATGTCGGCATGGGCTGACGCGGGGTTGTTGCCGTTGCGCGGCAGGTAAGTTACGCCAGCTGCGAAACCCGCCGCACCGCCGGCAGCGACGCGCCATGCCGGAGCGGGCTTCCACACATACGACATTCCCCAGTCATATTGCAGCGTCAAGTCATACATATTGGCGTTGCCGGCAGGGTTAGCATCCAGCGCGGTTTCCACCATGGCGTTCATCTCCATTGAGAGCCGCTGGGGATTAGCCGGCATCATCTTGTCCCAACGCCCGGAGAGGGCAAGGCGCGCGCCATGGTAGCGCAGCGGCGTGAGGTAGGTGTCAGCCATCGAAGAGAAGCCGGCTTCGAGGGCGTATGACGAGGTTATGGGGCGGCTTTGCACAGCATCCTCGCCGTGCAGCACTGCGGTTGAGAAGACCGCCAATGCAAGAGCTGCCAACCTGTCACTCATCAGCTGTTGTCCGCGTTGTTTCCCGTTTCATTTTCAAGGGCGGAGAACAGGTTCGGCTCATTCGCCACTGCCGGTGTTTCCTCCTCCGGTGAGGTTTCCTCTACCCCCTCCGGCGTTTCCTCTTCGGTCTCTTCCGGTTCGGGGAAACGTGTCGGCTCTATCTCTTCCACGGTGTCAATCTCATAATTTGAAATGCGCTTCCCCTTGGCTTTGAAGCTCTTGACGGCGATAAACTCCTCCGCCTCTATCTCCACAGCCGGACGTATGGCATCATCGCCGCCGAATGTTACGCGGAAACGGGGGAAAGGCGTGTCCGTAAGGCGTATGACGCTCGACGCTGCATCGCTGCCGACAAACCGCTGGCGGCGAGCCGAAGGCTCAAACTGGAAACGTTTCAGGTAGGGATAGCCCAGCGAGGCATCGTTCAGCGCGAGTGTCCACACCTTTTCAGGGTTGAATTTCTCTATGCGCTCCAGATCGTCGTCGTAATGGTTGGCATCGGAATATGAGGTTGTGTAATATTCGCCGCTCCGGGTAATAACGAGAATCAAGTCGTTGCCCTGGAACGTGCCGAGGCACTCGCCGCGCCCGTCATAGTTTATGCGCAGCACATCGCGGTCAAACCACACCTTGCGACCGCCGAGCGTGCTTGCGCCCTTGTGGACGAAACGCACCTCCGAGACCTTGTTCTTGGTCACGAGATTGCCCAGCGAGTCCTTCCCCTTGATGTCGAGGCCGGCGAAATCGACCACAACCTCCTTCTGCCTCGGACGGCGGCCGACGACCGGTATGCGGTCGTCGATGATGACACGCACCACGTCGGTCTCGCCGTTGGGGTTGGCAGAGAAATACATCAGCTTAGAACCGGGCAGCCCCTTGGTCATGTCATACTCCTTCTCTCGCGTCAGGCCGGTGATGAAGAACCGTTTCTTGTAATACACGCCGTCCTTGCCGTTGCGGTATATCACATTGTAGACCGTGCGCTTGTCCCCCTTCTTGAAGCGGCCTATGTACTTCACGTTCTTGCCGACATACAGCTTCTCCTGCACACGGACGAGGCGGTACTTGCCGTCGCCGTAGACTATCAGCATGTCATCGAGGTCAGAGCAGGTGAACAGTTCCTCACCCTCCTTGAGCCCGGTGCCGGCGAAACCGCCCTTCTTGTCGAAGAGCAGACGCTTGTTGGCCTCTGCCACCTTGGCGGCCTCGATAGAGTCAAACCCGCGTATCACAGTGCGGCGGGGATAATGCTCGCCGTATGTCTCTTTCAGGTGCGTGTACCATTTCACGGCATAGTCGGTGATGCGCTCACGGTTGTCGCGTACCTGCGCCATGCGGTCGTTCAGCCGGGCGATAGCCTCGTCAGCCTTCTCCACATTGTAGCGGTGTATGCGCTTCATCGGTATCTCCTCGAGCCGCTGCAGGTCGGCATCCGTCACCTCTCGCACCAGCCGGTCACGCCAGGGCTCGAGCCGCTTGCGTATGTGGGCGAAAATTGCCTCCTGGTCCTTGCCCTCCTCATACTCACGGTCCTTGTATATGCGCTCCTGGATGAATATCCTCTCCAGCGATGCGAAATGCAGTTTCTCCGACAGCTCCGACAGCTCTATTTCCAGTTCGCGGTCAAGCAGCGACACGGTGCGGTCCACGGATTGGCGCAGCACGTCGCTGACAGTGAGGAACAGCGGCTTGTTGTCTGAAATGACGCAGCAGTTGGGCGACAGGCTCACCTCGCAGTCAGTGAACGCATACAGCGCGTCGATAGCCTTGTCGGGCGACGTGCCGGGAGCAAGATGCACCAGTATCTCGGCTTTGGCGTTGGTATTGTCGTCCACACGGCGTATCTTGATTTTCCCCTTTTCCTGAGCAAGGAGGATGGACGAAATCAGGGTCTCGACGGTCTTGCCGTAAGGCACCTCCGTTACCGCCAGCGTCTTGCTGTCCACCTTCTCGATCTTGGCACGTATCTTGACCCTGCCGCCGCGCTTGCCGTCATTGTACCGCGACACGTCGATGTATCCGCCCGTCTGGAAATCAGGGTACAGCGTGAACTCCTCGCCGTGCAGGTATGCTATGGCTGCATCGAGTATCTCGTTGAAATTGTGCGGCAACACGCTCGTCCCCAGCCCGACAGCGATGCCCTCGACACCCTGGGCGAGCAGCAGCGGGAACTTCACTGGCAATGTCACCGGCTCCTGGTTGCGGCCGTCATACGACGGCATAGTCTCCGTCACCTTGGGGTTGAAGACAGTCTCAAGGGCGAAAGTGGACAGACGGGCCTCTATGTAACGCGGAGCAGCCGCATCGTCACCGGTGATGACGTTGCCCCAGTTTCCCTGCGTGTCGATCAGCAAGTCCTTCTGCCCCAGGTTGACCAGCGCGTCGCCTATCGAAGCGTCGCCGTGCGGGTGGTACTGCATGGTATTGCCCACGATGTTGGCGACCTTGTTGAAATGGCCGTCGTCGAGCTTGTACATCGAGTGCAGTATGCGCCGCTGCACAGGCTTCAGGCCGTCCTCGATTCGCGGGACGGCACGCTCGAGTATAACATAACTGGCATACTGGAGATACCAGTCGCGGAACATCCCCGAGAGCTGCGACACGTTGTCGCTGCGCGTCAGGTATTCAAAATCGTCATTCCCTTCAGACATGGTGCATTTTGTGTTGGGTGTCAAAATCGCGTAAAGTTACGAAAAATCCCGCGAACCAGCAAATCCGCGGATTGCGGCGCCGCTACATACTGAGGTAAAACGCCCCACAATCCGCATGAACTGCCAGATTACAGGGGCTGAGCACAGCCATTCGCCCCTGCTTCATTTCAAGGGATTGCCTCAAAAACTTTTTCGGATTATATTTCAGACGTGGCTTGCCAATGCCAAAAAAACTTATTAACTTTGCAGATAAGACCGTCACTCTGGCTACTGTTTTCCTCTTTTGAATTGACTGACAATATCTCACAAATGGACAACAAGCTCCCGTGACAATCTAAAAAACATTTTAATGCAGTATTAAACAACCGATTATACCGTTATGAATACAAGTCTAAGCGAAGAAGACACAAAACGTCTCTACATTACGCCAGCTCTTGAAAAGAATTGGGACAAGTCAAGCATCGTAATGGAACATTACTTTACCGCAGGCAGAATTATTGTTAGAGGAAATGGATTGCCACAAAAACGGCAACAGGGCAAAAAAGCTGATTATATCCTATATACGCAAGAGTATTATCCTATTGCGGTTGTCGAGGCCAAGTCCTTGTTTCACTCCCCTTCTGACGGGATTCAACAAGCCATTGATTATGCAAGTATACTTGATATCCCGTATGCGTATAGCACTAATGGCAAACGATTCGTTGAGCATGATATGATAACTGGCGAAGAACGAACAATCGACATGGAAGAGTTTCCTACACCTCTTGCTTTACGAGAGCGATTAATGAAGGCAAAGTCATTAACTCAGGAGGAAGAAACGATTGTCAACTTCCCGTATTATTCAAGTTCTGAATCATACCCTCCGCGATACTATCAGAGAATCGCCATTAACCGTACCATCGAAGCTGTCGCCAGAGGCGACAGACGCATTCTCCTTGTAATGGCCACAGGCACTGGGAAAACTTATACTGCCTTCCAAATCATTCATCGTCTTCATAATTCGGGAGCTAAGAAAAGAATTCTCTATCTCGCCGACAGGAATGTGCTTATTGACCAAACGATGAACAATGATTTCAAACCATTTCGCAAGATCATGTGCAAAGTTCAAGGCAAGGAAATAAAGAACGGCTTTGAAATATACATGTCTCTTTACAACCAATGGGTAAGGCATGAACTTAAAGAATGGGAAAGACAGCCATACGAATATCTTGCGCCAGACTTCTTCGATCTTATTGTTGTGGACGAATGTCATCGTTCAAGCGCACCAGAGGATTCTGAATGGCGAACCATTTTGAACTACTTCTCATCAGCCACACAAATTGGTCTTACTGCAACACCAAAAGCAGTTGAGGGCGCCAACAATATCGAATATTTCGGGAAACCCATTTACACATATTCATTGCGACAAGGAATAGAAGACGGTTTCCTGGCACCTTACCGCGTCACCAAATCGTTTTTGAACGTAGATTTGGAGGGCTATATCCCCCGCAAAGACGAAATAGACCTGCATGGTCATCCAATAGGAGAAGACGTTTTCACCCGAAACCTTATAGGGCGAAACATCAACATCAGCAAACGGCAGAGAATTGTTGCAAAGCGGATAACCGAAATGCTGAAGCAGATAGGTCCCATGACAAAGACAATAGTTTTCTGTCCAGACCAAGAAGAAGCGGACATAATGCGAGCCTTGCTTAACGAGATGAACCTGCCCCTGGTCAAGAAATTCCACAACAAATACGTGGTACGCATAACGAGTGAAGACAGAGTCGGCAAATCACTCCTTGACGATTTCATTGACCCAGAATCAGAATACCCGGTAATCGCGACTACAAGCGAATTGCTGACAACCGGGGTTGACTGCAAAACATGCGGCCTTATTGTCATTGACAAGGAAGTCAACAGCATAACCACTTTCAAGCAGATGGTCGGACGCGGCACTCGGATTTATGAACGTGGGGGCAAAATGTACTTTGACATCCTCGACTTCCGCAACGCAACTGACAAATTCAACGATCCCGAATTTGACGGAACGCCTGATGCAGACACACCTTCTAATGACGACAAGACACCTCATCAGCCCCAACCAAAGCCATACCCGACCCATGACGATGATGCAGAGCCCAATACGATGAACGAGCCGTCAAAATTCTATGTCACAGGTCATAAAGACATACAGATAGTTCACGAATATGTCCTGTACCTCGGGGAAGACGGGAAAACATTATGCACAGAAAGCGTGACGGACTATACCCGAAAGGCTGTCAAACAACGTTACGCCACACTTGACTCATTCAATGAAGCTTGGTGCAATGCCCGGAAAAAGAAAGATTTTCTGAAAGACTTCGATGACATGGAGGTGCTTGTCAAAGCCATCCGTGAAGAAAACCCGAACCTGGCAGACAAGGACGAGTTCGACATCATCTGCCATGTCGCTTTCGACGGCAAACCGCTCTCACGCCGTGAGCGTATAGAGGGAGTCAAGAAACGCGGCTACCTGAACAAATACAAAGGCACGGCACTGAAAATCATCGAAGTCCTTATGGAAAAATATGCCGAGACTGGCATATTTGACATCGAGGACAATTCGATTCTCAATCTCCCCGACTTTGAAGAGTTCGGCAGGTTGCCTCGCATTATGAAGGCATTCGGCGGACCGGAAGAATACCGGGCAATGCTTGCAGAACTTGAAAAACAGCTTTACCTCCAATCAGCCTAAAAACACCTTAACATGGCAATCAACAACCTGGTCAAACGACTTCAAAATATAATGCGCCAAGATGCTGGCGTAAACGGCGACGCGCAGCGCATAGAGCAAATGGTATGGATTTTTTTCCTCAAGGTATACGATGCCCAGGAAGAAATATGGGAATGCCTGGACTCAGAAGAACCCTTCCGAAGCATAATCCCCGAAGAACTGCGCTGGCGCAATTGGGCACACTCCAAGGATGATGAAGGGCGTCTCATCAAAGATGCTCTCACCGGAGATGAGCTGCTCTCGTTTATTAACGGCAAACTGTTCCCAGTCCTGAAAGGTCAAAAATCGTTTGACGAGACTATCCCTGGCATAAGAATCTCAGCTGACACACCGCGAGGCAAAGCCATTGTCCAGGAGGTGTTTCTGGAAGTAAACCAATACATGAAAAACGGCACACTGCTCCGCCAGATGATTGACGTTGTAGATGAGATTGATTTCAATGACACTAGCGAAACGCACACATTCGGAGACATATATGAAAGCCTGCTTAAAGATCTGCAAGGCGCTGGACGCGCCGGCGAGTTCTACACCCCACGAGCCCTTACCGATTTTATAATCCAAATGCTGAACCCAAAAATCGGCGAGAAAATCGGCGATTTCGCCATGGGAACAGGAGGATTTCTCGTTTCGGCACTTGAATATCTTCGTCCACAACTAAAAACGGCGGCAGACTCCAAGGCATTTCAGAATGCAGTGTTAGGGCAGGAATGGAAACCCTTCCCGTACTTGCTGGCTGTCACCAACCTGCTGTTGCACGGCATCGAACACCCAGACTTGCATCACACAGACTCTCTGGGCAAACCAATGTCTACATATCACGACAAGTCGCAGAAAGCAGATGTCATTGCCATGAACCCGCCATACGGAGGCAGCACCGAGGCAAGCGTCAAGCAAAATTTCAAGACCGAGTTCCGATCCTCTGAAACAGCGGACCTGTTTATGGTCTTGATTATGGAAAGGCTCGCCAAGCATGGCCGAGCGGGCGTAATTGTCCCTGACGGATTTTTGTTCGGGACTGACGGTACAAAACTTGCTATCAAGCAACATTTGCTCCGCAATTTCAACCTGCATACAATCATTCGTTTGCCAGGCAGCATATTCGCCCCATACACCTCTATCGCCACCAATATCCTGTTCTTCGACAACGACACTGCCGAAGACGCGCCGGAAGGATATGCCACTAAGGATGTATGGTTCTACCGAATGGACATGCCTGACGGCTACAAGCACTTTTCCAAGACAAAACCGATGCTCCTAGCCCATGCTGAACCTATCCGCGAATGGTGGCACAACAGGCATGAGATGACAGATACCGACAACAACAATGAAAAGAGCCGCTGCTTCTCAGTCGCGGAAATCATCCAGTCCGATTGCGATTTCGACCGCTGCAAATTCCCTAAAGACGAGGAGGAGATATTGCCTCCCAAAGAGCTGCTGGAGAACTACTATGCCAAACGCAGGCACCTCGAACAACAGATAGACAAGACTCTTGCCGAAATACAGCGTATTTTGGGCATAGACCTTGATGTACACGAAATGCAAGACATATAACGCAGTCCCGTAAATTGGTTTAATCAGTATGGAGAACAACGAGCTGTCAAACATCAATGGTGCGGCCTATCAGATGCTGATAGACAACATAACTGCGCTATGGGGCGAAGCAAAGGCTAACGCCATAAACGCCATAAACGCCCGATTGCTCGATGCCAATTGGCAGACAGGCAAATATATCGTAGAGTATGAACTGAAAGGAAAGGATAGAGCCGAGTACGGGAAACGGCTGCTTGTGAACCTTGCCAAAGACTTGTCCGCAAGAAACGGGAAAGGGTTCAGCCGTTCAAACCTTGTCTATATGCGCAAGTTCTATCTTGCTTTTCCAATTTGTGAGACAGTGTCTCACAAATTGACCTGGAGCCACTATTTTGAACTTTTGAAGTGCGACGACACGCTGGAATTCCAGTTCTATTACAACGAGGCCATCAAGAGCGGCTGGAAAGTCCGTGAGCTGAAACGGCAAATGAAAAGCTGCCTGTTCCAGCGGCTTGCGCTAAGCACAGACAAGACAGGAATACTCGCATTGGCCAACGAGGGACACCAAGTACAAACACCGCAAGACATCATACGCGACCCATTCGTACTCGAATTTGCAGGGCTTCCCAAACAGAAACGCTACAAAGAGAGCGACCTGGAAAAAGCTCTTAAAGACCACATGGAACAGTTCCTTTTGGAAATAGGTCGTGGCTTTGCCTTCGTAGGCAGGCAATATGCAATGCAGATAGGCAGCAGACAATTCAAAGTAGACTTGGTATTCTACCATTGCATCTTGAAATGCTATGTATTGATTGACCTCAAACGAGCTGAAATAAAACATGGCGACATCGGACAGATGAACCTCTATCTGAACTATTTCAAGACTGAGGTGTGTCAATCTGATGACAACCCTCCAGTTGGCATTGTATTGGGTGCAAGGAAAGACAAGCTCCTGATGGAGTATGCATTGGAAGGCATCACCAACCAGCTGTTTGTTGCACGCTATCAGCTCTATTTGCCGAAACGGGAAGAGCTTCAAGCACAGATCGACAGACTTTTGGATGAAACTGAAGTGCAACCCTGATTCGACACAAAAACAGAGCCGAATCTCTGAAGATTAAAGACAATGACCGGAAATCAATTAAAAAACAGCATCCTCCAATGGGCGATACAGGGGAAACTTGTACCGCAAGACCCTAATGACGAACCCGCATCTGTTCTTCTCGAGCGCATCCGCGCCGAAAAAGCGCGGCTCGTCAAGGAGAAGAAAATCAAACGCGACAAAAACGAATCAATCATCTACCGTGGTGAGGACAATTCCTATTATGAGAAGATGGCAGACGGCACAGTCCGCTGCATCGACTCCGAGATCCCCTTCGCCATCCCCGACTCCTGGGCCTGGTGCCGATTAGGACAGATTACAAGCTATATTCAAAGAGGCAAATCTCCAAAATACTCTCTAATAAAGCAAATACCGGTTGTGGCTCAGAAATGCAACCAGTGGTCGGGATTTCAGATTGAAAAAGCGCAGTTTATAGAACCCGAATCTCTCAAAAGTTATGGTAGCGAACGATTTCTTCAAGATGGAGATTTAATGTGGAACTCAACAGGTCTGGGAACATTAGGGCGCATGGCAATATATAGGGAAGCCTTAAACCCTTATGAGATAGCGGTTGCAGATAGCCATGTTACGGTTGTAAGACCATTCTCCGAATATATAAATTCATATTATCTCTATGCTTATTTTTCAAGCCCCACAGTCCAACTTGTAATTGAAGATAAGGCTGACGGTAGTACAAAACAGAAAGAACTTTCTATTAGCACCGTCAAGTCTTACCTTGTGCCATTGCCGCCAAAAGAAGAGCAGATTAGAATTGTAGATAAAGTTTTTCATACAAAACCGATTATTGACAGGTATGATAATTTATATAAGTGTTTTATCTCCGTCAATAATAGTCTTAATGTAGAACTAAAAAAGTCCATTCTTCAGGAGGCAATACAGGGGCGGCTTGTCCCGCAGGTTGAATCGGAGGGGACAGCAGAACAGCTCCTTGCCGAGATAGCCGAGGAGAAGAAGCGGCTTGTCAAGGAGGGGAAGCTGAAGAAGTCGGCACTGGCCGCGAGCCGCATCTTCCGGGGTGACGATAACAGGTATTATGAGCAGATAGCATCACAGACGCTTGATATAACCGAGGAAATCCAATATGACATTCCCGATAATTGGCAATGGTGTCGTCTTGGAGATATTGCAATGCTAAGGCTCGGCAAAACACCACCGAGAGGAGAGCCTATTTATTGGAAACCCGAAAAGTATAATTGGGTTTCCATTAGCGATATGAGAGATGGTGCGGAAATAACACAGACCAAAGAGTTTATATCCGAAAAAGGCGCAGAGTTTTTTCAAGGCAGAATATCCCCTAAAGGTAGCCTTTTAATGAGCTTCAAGTTGACAATAGGCAAAATATCCGAGTTGGGTATTGACGCTTACCACAACGAGGCGATTATAACGATTTTGCCGTTCTTCGATCATTTGGCATGGTTTAAGTATTTCCTCCCCATGATTGCTCAAAGTGGAGAAACTAAAGACGCTATTAAAGGCAAAACCCTTAATAGCAAATCTTTGGCCGCGCTTCTAATTCCTTTACCCCCCATAAAAGAGCAAAATAGGATAGTAATTCAACTAGAAAACTTATTTGAGCGTATCAAATAGGAGGTTGCATTCTGCAACTATTCTTTGCTGCTCTTGGAATGGAGGCAATCCGACTATGATATTATAGAACAATTCCTTGTTTAGATGCGGTATAGCTGCCCCTTTCTTGGAATTGCGGAGCATGGATTTGTAGAATAAAATGATGAGGAGAACAAAGTCTTTATCTACTTGTTTGCTAATCCACAATTGTTTGAAAGTGCTGCCCATATATCCGTCGCAAGGAACGGTAAATACTTCACCCGAATTTTCGCCATCAACAAGGATGATATTATCTCCATGGTGGACTAATTTTCCCTTTGTCAGTGGAGTGCCAGAAGATTTTCCTCGCAAGTATTTAGCGTCAAGACAAGGATATGAGCCAGTGGACTTTTCTCCGTCTGTCAACTGACACAAATCTCTTAGTCGGCAGACACTCCAACTGCCGGGAAAATTAAAGATTACTTCTATTTCCTCCGTCTGTGATGCTATCTGCTCATAATACCTGTTATCGTCACCCCGGAAGATGCGGCTCGCGGCCAATGCAGACTTCTTCAGCTTCCCCTCCTTGACAAGCCGTTTCTTCTCCTCGGCTATCTCAGCAAGCAGCTGTTCGGCTGTCCCCTCGGATTCAACCTGCGGAACGAGCCGCCCCTGTATCGCTTCCTGTAAAATGGATTTCCTCAACGATTCTGCAATTTGAGAATTAAGTTTCTCAAATTGGCTTTGTTTGATGCTATAGCTATCGATTAATGAAAGTAGCAACGAGGTTTTATCCATTATCCGTATTTGTTCTTTTAATGGAGGCAACGGGATTAGGTATTTATTCATTCGTACCATTGTCAAAGTCGCCACTGTTGTACCATCTGATTCGGAAAGATATTGGGCTGAGAAGATTGTAGATTCAAAGAAATCCTTAAGGTATTTAGGATAAAAGCCATGAGGATTACCTATACAAAGAACACTTCCATCTTTATAATAGAAAGGTGCATTAGAATCAACAATATATGTTTTGCCAAGAGTGCCAACTGCTGTCATCATTAAATCTCCAATCTGCGGAATGCCCGATTTTGAGAACTCATCATAAAGCTCTCTGTCAATGAATAAATCATTGTCTACAGTTCCATAATCCGCAAGTTTCCCGATTTCTCGAGCCCGATAAAACGGAATACCTTTTGAACGCCAGTCCTTTTCGTGAACTCTCCGGGCCGACCATATATTGAACACGTTTCCTAATCGGCACCAGGCCCAGGAGTCGGGGATGGCGAATGGGATCTCGGAGTCGATGCAGCGGACTGTGCCGTCTGCCATCTTCTCATAATAGGAACTAACAGAAGAAGATAAAACAATATATTTGAGGCACAATATCATCTCAACAACAATAGCATGGACTTACTGCCTTTTGAAACTGCACTACGCAACGCGAACATGGCGGAGAATACGATCAAGGCTTACCTATATGCCTTGCGAGAGTTCCACTCACGCCATAAAGAGATCTCCAAACGAAATCTGCTCATCTACAAGACCTATCTGATCGAATCGTTCAAGCCCAAAACCGTCAACTTGCGCATTCAGGCTATGAACAAATACCTCGACTTCATAGGCAAACCGAAGATACGACTCAAATCAGTGAAAGTACAACAGCGCAGCTATCTTGAAAATGTCATCAGCAATGCTGACTATCTTTTCTTGAAACGAAAACTCAAACAAGAAGAAAATCTCACATGGTATTTCGCTGTGCGCTTTCTCGCTGCAACCGGCTCCCGTATAAGTGAACTCATCCAAATCAAAGTTGAGCATGTCTACGTTGGCTACTTTGACATATACACCAAAGGGGGAAAGATACGCCGTATATACATACCTAAAAAACTACGTGTCGAGACCAACCAATGGCTCGGAAAACAGCTTCGCTCATCTGGCTACCTGTTTCTCAACCGCTTCGGAGACCGCATCACCGCAAGAGGCATTGCGCAGCAACTGAAGAACTATGCCGAGAAATACGGACTCACCCCTTCAGTAGTCTATCCTCACTCTTTCCGGCATCGGTTTGCCAAAAATTTCCTCGAAAAATTCAATGACATATCTCTTCTGGCGGACCTGATGGGACATGAAAGCATCGAAACCACCCGAATATACCTCCGAAGAAGCTCTACCGAACAACAGGAAATTGTCGATAAGGTGATCACTTGGTAATAGCCATACACCAGCCTCAACGGGTTTCGTGACACGCGGAGACGATGCCGCGAATGGGTCATAAAAAGCCCCGTCATATCCCCGACAAAGCAGGAACACGGCGTGCCGTGTCTGCACCGATAGATTGCCGTAAATCAAATAATTGCGATGCCACTCGGCGGACACGGCACGCCGTGTCTCTACCAATCCTGCTTTCATTCAGTCTTCTGAAACAGCCGCCGCTTCGGCAGCGGAAGTTTCTTCGGCTGCGGCGGACGGCGCGGCGGACGGCTCGTCCTCGTCCGCCTCCTCGCCGAGCATGGCGAGTATCTGGCGGCTGACGGACACGGTCTGAGCGAGCTCGCCTCGCAGCTCCTTCTGGTGGCGCAGCCCGACAAGGTACAACGGCAGCCCGAGGGGCGCGAACCATATAAAAGCCTTTGCCAGCATGCGGTGCGAGGAGGGTGAATATACCCATTCACGGCGCAGCACGGGATAGTCCATGAGTTTGCCGACAAGCAGGATGTCGCGGCTGTCTGTCAGATACGTCACGGTGTCTTCGAGCATCTCGGCGAGGGCGGTCAGAGCCTCCATGTCATAGCCTTGCGTCCAGTATTTGCGGTATGACATCCGGCGGGGCGACCGCGCCAGAAGCTGCCGTGCTGCCGTCATCACGCTGCGAAGGCGGCTGACGGCCTCTTCGGCGGATATATCGTTGATGATGACCTCCTTGAAGGGCACGTTGCGCTGAGGCTTGCGCCCCAGCAGGCGGCGCAGCTTGATGAGCCATGCGTCCTTGTCGAAGACTGCGGAGTCGTTCATCGCCTTGTAGGTCACGTATATGCCCAGCGGCGCGAGAATGGCCGTGGAAATCCACATGCCCAGCCACACAGGCCAACGGCCGTCACGAGCCATCTTGTAGCCGGTATTGTCGATGATATAGTAGACCAGGAACAGCAGCACGCTCACCACCAGCGGCGTGCCGAGGCCGCCCTTGCGTATGATTGCCCCAAGCGGCGCGCCGATAAAGAACATGATGAGGCACGCTACGGAGAGCGTGAATTTCTTGAGCAACTCTATCTCGTGGCGGCGCAGCGACTTCTTGTCGTCCTTCATTGCCTCCGACTTGAACTCATAGTTGCCCTTGACCGACTCCACCTGATGGTGCGCCATTGAGAACAACTGCCTCAGTTCCGCCTCAGGCAGTTTCAACAGCATCGAGTCCAAATCCGGCATCTGCGCGGGCATCTTGACCTGCTTGAACGGCACCACTGCATGCTTCTTGGGGCTCCACTGCCGGTTCACACCCACTATCGGCGAGGTAAGAAGCGACTTGCTGTACTGGTCGCCTATCGAGTCCACGCGCACATTTATCGAGTCTATGGTCTGCCGCAGCTCCGTAATGTTCTTGCCCACATACTGCTTGCGCATCGTCTGGTCGTCGAGGCGGTTGAAATTAGCGTCAAAGGGGATAAGCACCTCCTTGTCGGCGAACTTCTCGCGGCGGAACGGCACGTTCTGGTCCAGAGACGACTGGTCGCGCAGGTTCTCGAACTGCTCACCCTGGAACAGACGCAGGTAGAGGTAACGGTTGTCCTTGGTAAAGGCTATGCGGGCAGAGTCAGCCAGCACAATAGACGTATTGTCGCCCCCGCCGCTAACATCATATATCATAACGCCCTTCAGCACGCCGGTCTCGGGGTTCTTCTTCTCCACAAACAGGTTGTAGCCCGGTATCTGGTCATAGAACACCCCCTCGGGGATTTCCACCTCGGGCGATTTCTGCTTCATGGAGTAGAGGAGCGTCCACATCTTGACCTGCGCGTGCGGCAGCACATTGTTCTGGAAGAAGAACGCCCCGACGGAAATGCCGGAAATCAGCACTATCAGCGGCGACATCACCTGCACCAGCGAGATGCCGGCAGCCTTCATGGCGGTAAGCTCGAACTTCTCGCCCAGGTTGCCGAAAGTCATCAGCGAAGCGAGCAGTATTGCCAGCGGCAACGCCATGGGCACCATGCTCACGGCGGCATAGAAGAACAGCTCCCCTATCACGTCGATGGGAAGCCCCTTGCCCACCATGTCATCAACGTATTTCCACAGGAACTGCATCAGCACGATGAAGAGCACGATGAAGAACGTCATCGCGAACAGGGGCAGGAAACTCTTCAGTACAAAAGCGTACAGGCGTTTTATCAATACCATGTCTGCAAGACCGCCAGGCAACAGCCTCACGCGGTTTCAAGCCCCAAAGTTAGTCATAATTCCTCACTCTCCGAAATTTTTCCGCCTTCCGCGCCATTTTCGCCGCCTCCGCCGCCCGCTGCGCGAAAAAGAGAGGGCGACAGTGGGCGTATTCGCGCATTATTTAGTAACTTTGCCGTCAAAAGCCCTTCGGGGCTTTATGGCACAAGAAAACTAAACAAACACGATAATATTATGACACTTTTTGAACGCCTGACTGCCAAGGCGCAGGAACACCCCCAGCGTCTGGTACTTCCAGAATCTCTCGAACCCCGCACTCTCAAAGCAGCCGATGACATCATCGCTCGCGGCATCGCTGAGGTGATACTGATAGGCAACCGCGATGAAATCATGGCCAAAGCCGCTGAACTCGGCCTCGCCAACATCGCAAAGGCTACTGTCAACAACCCCGAAGACGCTTCTTTCACAGAGAAATACGCAGAACTGTTCGTTGAGCTGCGCAAGAAGAAGGGCGTTTCAATCGAAGAGGCTCGCAAGACCGTCAAGAACGCCCTCTACCTGGGCTGCCTTATGATCAAGGCCGGCGACGCTGACTGTATGGTAGCCGGCGCGCTCAGCCCCACATCGCACGTGCTGCGTGCCGCCTTCCAGGTGCTCAAGACGAAGCCGGGCATCTCTGTGGTCAGCGGCGCGTTCATCATGCTGCTCCCCGAGGGCTGCCAGTACGGCGAAAACGGCATGCTCATCTTCGCCGACTGCGCCGTAGTGCCTGACCCCTCAAAGGAGGAACTGGCACAGATAGCCGTGGCTACCGCCAAGACCACCCGTGACATCGCCGGACTCGACCCTGTAGTGGCAATGCTCAGCTTCTCGACTCGCGGCAGCGCGTCACACGAGAAAGTTGACAAGGTGCGCGAGGCCATGGAACTGGCCCGCGAGATGTCGCCCGAACTGAAAATCGACGGCGAGATGCAGAGCGACGCTGCCATCGTCCCCTCCGTGGGCGCGCAGAAAGCCCCGGACAGCACCGTGGCTGGCCACGCCAACACCCTCATCTTCCCCTCGCTGGAGACTGGCAACATCGCCTACAAGCTCGTGCAGCGTCTCGCCGGCGCCGGTGCTGTAGGCCCGATCCTGCAAGGTCTCGCTGCCCCAGTCAATGACCTCTCTCGCGGCGCAACTGTCGAGGACATCATCAACACCATCATCGTGACCTGCAACCAGGCTATCGGCGACAAGGGTCTCTGAGAAACGATTTCAGAAACGCAAACAATCAACTTCAATCTACATATATGAAAATATTAGTGCTCAACTGCGGCAGCAGCAGCGTCAAGTATAAGCTCATCGACTCCGAGAGCAAGGAAGTGCTCGCCGACGGCGGCGTGGAGAAAATCGGTCTGCCCGATTCATTCCTCAAGTTCAAGCGTCCCGACGGCACCAAGGGCGTAATAACTGTCAACATGCCTGACGCCAAGGAGGCTGTCAAGAATGTGCTCAACCTCCTCACCGACCCCAAGGAGGGCGCGGTCAAGAGCCTCGACGAAATCGATGCAGTAGGCCACCGCGTGGTGCACGGCATGGACAAGTTCAGCAAGTCGATGCTCATTACCCCGGAGGTGATCGAGAAGATACAGGAGTGCTACACCGTTGCTCCGCTCCACAACCCCGCCAACATGGCCGGCATCGACGCTATCACGCAGCTCATGCCCGGCAAGCCCCAGGTGGGCGTGTTTGACACCGCTTTCCACCAGACCATGCCCGCCAAGGCATACATGTATCCCCTGACTTGGGAGGCATACGAGAAGCACGGCGTGCGCCGCTACGGCTTCCACGGCACGAGCCACCGCTACGTGTCGCGCCGCGCCTGCGAGTTCCTCGGCCTGGACTATGAGAAGCAGCGCATCATCACCTGCCACATCGGCAACGGCGCGTCGATCACTGCCATCAAGGACGGCGTGAGCATCGACACCTCCATGGGCCTCACCCCGACCGAAGGCCTGATGATGGGCACTCGCTGCGGCGACGTGGACCCGGGCGCGCTCGTTTACCTGATGAAGCGCATGAACCTCGACGTTGACGGCCTCAGCAACCTCATCAACAAGAAGTCCGGCGTGGCCGGCATCTCCGAGATATCAAGCGACATGCGCTCCATCGAGGACGGCGTGGCCAAAGGCGACGAGCGTTGCACGCTGACCATGGACATGTATGAATACCGCATACTGAAGTACATCGGCGCATACGCAGCTGCACTCGGCGGCGTGGACGTGATAGTATTCACCGGCGGCGTGGGCGAGAACCAGCTCGGCACCCGCGAGGTCATCTGCCGCAAGCTCGAGTACCTCGGCGTGACATTCAACCCCGAGGCCAACAAGCGCGGCATCGAGACCCTGCTGTCAGGCCCGGACTCCAAGGTGAAAGTCGTGGCTATCCCCACCGACGAGGAGCTGATGATAGCACAGGACACCGCAGAGATCGTAGCCGGCAAATGATGCCGCGACGGCCGTAGACACACATAGGGCCGGAACGGGGAGGAGCGTCATTTGCCCCTCCCCTGTTCTGGCGTTTTCATATCGCAACTTCCACACGATAATCCCCAGCAAGAAATGTTAGACATCATTTACTGGAACGCCGACCCGATAATGTTCTCACTCGGCGCACTCCATGTGCGGTGGTACGGCCTGGCATTCGCCATCGGCTTCATCATCGGCTACAACATCGTCTCGCGGATGTTCCGCCACGAGGGCGCGCCCGAGAAGTGGCTCAGTATACTGCTCATGTACGTCATCATCGCCACAATAGTCGGCGCACGCCTCGGCCACGTGTTCTTCTACGCCTGGGACTACTACTCGCAGCACCTCTCCGAGATACCCAAGATATGGGAAGGTGGGCTGGCAAGCCACGGCGGAGGCATCGGCATCATCATTGCCGTGATACTCTTCTCGCGCTGTGTGGCGAAAAAGCCCGTGTCGTGGACATTCGACAAACTCGTCATACCGATAGCCCTCGTCGGCTGCCTGATACGCCTCGGCAACCTGATGAACAGCGAAATATACGGTGCGCCCACCGACATGCCCTGGGGATTTGTGTTCCAACACAATGGCGAGACAGTGCCTATGCACCCCACGCAGCTCTACGAAGCCGCATGCTACCTGCTGCTGTTCGACCTGTTGATGTGGATGTACTGGCGCAGGGGGCTGCAGCAGCGGCCGTGGCTCATCACCGGCACCGCGTTCGTCGGCATTTTCGTGCCGCGATTCCTAATCGAGTTTGTCAAGAACGTCCAGGAACCGTGGGAACTCGACATGGTCGCCAAATGCGGCATCAACATGGGGCAAGCGCTGTCAATACCGTTCATACTCATCGGCATCGGCATGATAGTCTACGCCATGCGCCGTCCGCGCCAGCATTGGCAGTTCCCCGACCGCTTCGCGGAAGCGTCCAAAAGCAAATGACCTGACACCGCGCCGCGTCAATACATAGGCGTAAACGGAGCTGACACCTCAAGCCACCGCGTGGCATCGCCGCAATCATGGGCATGACGCGACGTGTCGAGCTTCAGCACCGGGCTGCCCGGACGCAGGTCGCAACGCTTCAAGTCAACGAAATACATTCCGTCGCCAGTCACTATGTCAAAGTAGTACCGGCGATTTTTCGTGTCCGCAAACGACCGCCATTGCGTCGAGCTGAGGTTCGGCTCGCCCGAAAGCGTGTACCGGTAAGGCACGGAGCTGCATGCAAGCACCGACCGCGTTATGGCGACAGCAGTACGCCCGTCAGCAGTGCGCTCCACATTGTGGGCGAAGAAATTGGCACGCGCACAGCGGTCAGGGCTGCGCACCGCACCCGGCAGGAAATTCGCGCCGCCCACCTTGTCCCAGTATTCCAGCACAGCCTTCATCTCGCCCCACTGCGGGTCATTGGTCATCGCCAGGATGTCGCCCGGGTAATGTATGCGCACCTCGCCGTGGTCAAACTCCAGTATCGCCGTCCGCCCAGACGCATCAGTTATCCCCCAGTGCAACGCAGACACCGTGCCGCCGTCGAAAGTCGCGCCCGAGATGTCGAAATCATGGCTGCGCAGCGTAGCTACGCACTCCTCCGTAGTGGCATGGGTGTCGAGCAGCCAAGCCACAAACACCGCCAGCGACATCGGCGGACGGCCGGCAGTCTGCGCATTGCCGTAGACAGTGCCTTTGCAGAACAGCCCGTTTATCACCAGTCCCGCCTCGTTCATACCCTCCGTGACACCGCCGTCATAGCTCACCGCATAGACCGCGCCGTAGCGCGACACCCAACGCTTCGCGCCCTCGCGCACGTCGCCCGCCTTCTCAATGCCGCGCGGATAGACATAGAGGTTGGTCGGTATCGGCGTTTTCCAGTCCAGGGAACGCCCCACGACAAACAGCGAATCCTCGCCCTGATAGACCACCCGCGTACACGCCCCGGCCTGCGGCACGGCAGCCGCCAAGCCTGCAGCAACCGCAACCGCTGCCAGCACAGGCTTGATATTGCCCGTCATCATACGAAACATATTCATCATCATATCAGCAACATATTGGTTATACGAAGACAACGCCCACTGCCGCCCGATAGTTGACCGCGCCACGCCGCTACCGCAGCCACTGAAGGAATAAACTCTGCTTTCACCCTTCCTAAGCCGGATTCTCCACATTTTTTTCATTGATTTCAGCAGGAAACAGCGGAAAAGTCGTACCTTTGCAGATTTATCAAACCGCAAAGACCGCAAAGAATGAAACAGACCATCAACGAGTTTTCCGACACTCAACAAAAAAGAGCTTTTGAAGTCCTTGAAGAATCCCGCATAGCAAAGATATGGGAGTCATACGGTTGCAAAGTCAACCTTATAGGCTCTTTGAAAATGGGGCTTCTTGTCAAACACCGCGACATTGACCTGCATGTATATTCTTCGGGCATTACGCTTGATTTCAGCTTTGGCATAATGGCGAAAGTGGCTGAAAATCCCAAAGTCGCAGAGGTGAAATGCATCAACGGCTTGCATACAGATGAGCATTGTGTCGCATGGCACGTCCTGTACAAGGCAACAGAAAACGAAGTATGGCAGATAGACATCATCCATATCGAGGAAGGCTCTCAATACGACGGCTTTTTTGAGAGGATGGCTGCCCGGATAACCGAAGTTGCATCAGAAGAACAGCTGCAGCTGATACGGAAACTGAAATATGAAACCCCCGACAATGAGGAAATCCACGGAGTTGAATACTATGAAGGGGTTATAGACGGAGGCGTCAAGTCGCTGGAAGAGCTGCGTGAATGGGTTGCAAGACGCAGGGCAAAGGAGTTTTATTACTGGATGCCCTAAGCATTGTTGTTGACACATACGGCAAAGAGGTGGTTGGAATAATACGGTTCAAAGAGCCGCTTCACCACGAACAACGTCTACCCCTAAGATTACAACACCAACGAAGAGATTTTGGGCGTATCGGTCAAGATTTGTCCTCGCAGGGTGTTAAAAATTTGCGCAACCGCCGATAATGATATAACTTTGCACCAGCAATCGCGCCAAACGTGCTTTCAGCACCGCAGGCACGGCTGCTGCGACATATTGGAAAGCGTTTATCCGCGCTTATTCTTGACTGCCTGAAATTCTCGCAAAATTTCATATCAAAGCCAAGGAGGGTGCAACGATAGATGCCCGTAGGTATGTGAATATCTGCGACTGGCTCTTCATCTGCATGGCAGATGAAGGCTGGTTGTAGCTTGCATATACAGCGTGGGGCTCTTTGCGTTGCCGTCCGGCTTTGATAGGCAATGCGAGAAGCCTCAGGTAGTAGGACTGGCAACAGATACAGATTCCTGCGCTTTTTCTTTTCCATAACCCAAGTCTCTCGGGGAATCAGACTTACAAATTTGAACACGCCTATGTGCAACAACCCGCGTAAAGTACGCTACCGACTTCAATTTGCACTGTCTGTAATGGCAGTTGCGCTCTACTGCATGCTCAGTTCATGCAGCGACGACGACCCCCTCAAGGACGGAGGGAACGTGAGACTGAAATCCATGATTACTCCAGGCGATTACAACGAATGGGGTACACAAAGCCCCTATTCATGGGAAATCGACTATAACAATCAGTGGGAGATAAACACAATCTACCGTTTCGGCAACAAATGCGGACATGCCCGTTATGTCGGCAACAAGATTTACCTGACAATCATGGCATCAGAAGAGACCGCGACGCTGACGTTGACCAATGGTAAAGTCACCAAAGTCGAAATTAACGATGTCGAAAGCGACGAACCGCGTGTCATTACAGTCAGCTACGACAACCAAGGCAGAGTATCGGAAGTGAAAAAGGGAAATGATATTTCATACTCCTATGCATGGGGCAAAAATGATCTATTACAAAGAATGACATACAGACGCATACGTGAAATCTTCGATGACGGCTCTTACACATTTGATCAAACTGAATACGCATTTGAATACTCCAATGAATATTCTGACAGAACAATCAACCCAGTATGCATAGATGTCCTGAACCGGTACACAATCTCTGGAGGCGACAATTGGGACATCTGGTGGTATAGCCTTTTCCTTGCGCCCAAATCTTTCGGCGATATGCCGTCCAAACTCATCTCGAAAGTAAGAGCTTATTGTTTGGGCAGCCCAGATTACAATGAAGATATATCCATAGGAGATATTGACGCAGACGGCTGTGTACACCAATACAGATACGGCTCACGTAAAACCACATTCGAGTGGGAAAAGAAGAAATGACCGACCAGCAAGAAGATGAGGAATTCTGTTCTTACGACAGCTCTTCCAGCACCAAGTTTTCCAACATGAAGTTATGGCTATCCAGAAACTTTTGGATAATACTCGGAGTGGCAAGCCTTGTGATGATATTTGTACTCAAATTCACAGACTGGCGGTTATTCTCTTGTTCAAAAGCAGAGGCATGGAATTCGTGTTTCGAGAACTTTGCTTTCGGCATCATTGCAGCTGCAATATTTTACGTTGCCAATGTAAAAATGCCCAATTGGCTATATAGAAAAGCCGTCCGTCTCCGCATAGAGAACGAACTTTCGAAAATCAGCTTAGACATTAAGAGGATTATTAACTCGGTTCAGCCATACCGCATGGATTTCAAAGAACGAGATCGCGATTTTTTCGTCAAGGCATTTGAAGACCAGAATTTGAATGAACCATTCTCCTTTAATAGAACGGTGAGTTTTAAAGACAGAATCAATGAGATTCAATCTGAAATTATATCGATATGCGAAGGTCTGTTCTTGAATTACTTCAAATTCATGAGCAACGCAGAAATCACATATTTGTATGACATTCTAAACTCATACTTCATACGTGAAGTATTATGCCCAATAGAATATGATTATCCTGAACAATATTGGTTCAATTCATACAACAACCAACGAAAAATGGGAGAATCAATATTCTATCTGTATGAACTACCGTTTCCTCATCAGACTCACAAAGGAATCCCAGTACTAAAACAAGTAATGGGATTCTTGAAGAAAACAACTCGAAAATCAAACAACTAAAATCAAACCAAGAATGAAAAGAATAATCCAACGACTGGCAATGGCAGTGGCTATGATTGTCACTGCCCTCTCCGCCAATGCCTATGCCTACGAGGAGACGTTCACAATTGACGGCATAACTTATAGTATAGTTGATGGAACAAACTATCTAAACATTGAAGAAGTAAGAATACCCCTCGCCCAAAACCAGTTAGATATCCCTGCAACAATAGAGCATAACAAGCAAAAATACATCGTCAGATCCATAGGAGAATTTGCCTTCTACGGCGACTACGCACATTTATTCGAATATTTAACCATACCCAAGTCCCTCACAATTATCGACAGCAACGCAGGTCTATACAAATGCGGTAACTTGAGAGAGATAGAAGTAGACGAAAACAATCCCAAATATCGTTCAAAAGACGGTGATCTCTACTCAAAAGACAAGACAGAACTCCTTCACGTTTGCAAGGGTGGACGCACGTATCCTCCATACGTCACAACGTATGAATATAAAATCTCCGATACTGTAACCAAAATCGGAGATAATGCATTTCGGGGACATTACAGCCTTACTGCTGTAACAATTCCCAGTTCAGTAACTTCAATTGGAAATCCGCTTTCTTGGACTGCGAATCTCTTACCAGCGTAACAATTCCAAACTCAGTAACTACATTGGGAGAGTTTGCATTCTCGAATTGTGCGAAATTAAGCAACGTAACCCTCTCCAAATCAATTAAAGCAATAGAAACATCGGCTTTTTCACAATGCACATCACTGGAAAACATAATCATTCCAATATCAGTCACCTCAATAGGGGATTCTGCATTCTCTGGATGCAACTCACTAACTAATGTGACAATCCTCGGTTACAACTTGACAGCCATAGGAGCATCTGCATTCTTAGAATGTTATCATCTACAAACCATAGATTTACCTGCATCAGTTGCATCAATTGGACAATCAGCATTTCAGAAATGCGTCAGTCTTAAATATATCAGTATACCAGAACTCGTAACCACAATTGAAGAAAGCACATTCGAACAGTCCGGCTTAAATTCAATCTATTTAGGAAAGAACGTTGAACAAATAAAAGGAAGAGCTTTTTGGGACTGCTACTTAAAATCGGTCGTCATGCCCAATTCGGTAAAAACAATAGACACAACAGCATTCGATTATTGCAGAAGTCTTCAATCAATATCCATAGGCAATTCATGCGACATAACAGCAGACACCTTCAATGGATGCGAATCGTTAGCCGAAATAACAGTATCAGAAGACAATCCGCACATTCGTTCAATAGATAATGTCTTATACAGCAAGGATAAAACAGAACTTCTGTTTTATCCTCGAAACAGGACAAAAACTTCTTTATCAGTTCCTGACTGCGTAAAAATAATCGGCAGAGACTCTTTCAGAGAATGCAAAACCATCAAGAAAGTAAAGATCCCAGATTCTGTAACAAGCATCGGAGATTATGCATTCTATAACGCTACCCAATTGGAGGATATTACTATTGGAAACAATGTAAACAATATTGGTTATGGTGCTTTCTACAGCACATATAAGTTCTCTCCCAAAACGATTTATTGCAACGCAATAAATCCGCCCACGATTGCCTTCAACCAACGAAACAGAACAGACGAAGGTAATTTTGACACATTTAATAGCTACACATACGATGAAGCCATTCTCTATGTACCAATAGGATGCAAAGAGAAATACGAAAAAGCGGACGGTTGGAAGAAATTCTGGTATATCAAAGAAACGGAGTCGGTGGTTGAGGAGACGGTCGGCGAGGATATGACCGTCCGGGTGGTCAACGGCTGTATCGTCATTGACGGCGTTGAGGACGGCTCGGCGGTCGAGGTGTATGACATGACCGGCAAGGCTGTCTACGGCGGCGCAGCAGCTAATATACCCAATATGCCTCGCGGAATTTACGTTGTCCGCATCGGCGGCAAGACCGTCAAAGTCGCAGTATAACCCTTTCAACGGCAAGAGATTGCATAATCACAAAAACGGCGGCATCGCATAATGTGCGGTGTCGCTGTTTTTCACTCGCGCTTGACGCTGAAACAACCGCAACCGCCGTTACGGAAACCACGGTTGCGGTTATGGGCGGTTGAACCTTCGGGCTATAGGGGCGTTGTTTCTGTAAATCAATTCATTCACGATATGTTTACTCTCAAAGACACAGTGGCTTACGCCGACGGCGCTATTGCCAAGGAAATCATCGCAGAGAACAAATGCGGCACCATACTTATCATGGCCGTTGACAAGGGACTGGAAATACCGACGCATCACGCCGACGCGGATGTGCTGGTGCAGGTGGTGGACGGCACGGTCGAGTTCACGCTCGAGGGCGCGTCAATGCGCATGAGCGAGGGAGACGCACTTCTCATGCGCCCCCGCCAGAACCATTCGCTGCGAGCCGTCGAGCGGTTCAAGGTCATCGTCTCCAAGCTGAACGCTTCGCGCTGCTGACACCGCCAGTACAAACTCTGACCTTTGGGTTAGGGTTTGGAGAGGACGCGGGGGAGGAGCGTGCGGGTGCAGTCGGCGAAGCGGACGGTGTAGCTGTCGGCGTCTTTGTCGTAGGCTTCGACTGTGCCTTGCCCGAAGATGCGGTGACGGACGGTGTCGCCGACGGCGAACTGCGCGGCTGTCGTGCCGTAGACATCGGCGTTGAGCGTCGCTACGGCGGCTTGCGTGCCGCTGTAGAGGGTTTCGCGTGTCGTGCCGTGGCGCGTGACGGTCTCTTCGGGCATCTCGTAGAGGAAACGTGAGGGGAATTTGAGCGCTCCGCTGTCGTTGAGGAAACCTTCCGACTCGTACATGTGCAGCTGCTGCATGGCGCGTGTCACTGCGACGTACATGAGCCGCCGTTCTTCTTCCTCGCCTTGCTGCCGCCGCTCGCGTATGGTGCGGTGCGAGGGGAATGTGCCTTCGGTAAGCCCGATGATGATGACCCTCGGAAATTCGAGCCCCTTGGCCTGATGTATGGTCATCATGCGCACTGCGTCGCTGGTGTCGCGGTCGTCTGGCTCGTGGGTGTAGAGGGCTATGTCCTGGAGGTACATGGTGAGCGAGGGGACTTCCTCGGACTCGTGTGTCGTCTCGTAGTCGCTCATCTGGCGCATCAGCTCGGAGAGGTTTTCGAGGCGTTCTTCCTCCTCGTCGTTGCGGAGCATGTCGGTGTATCCGCTGCGGGTAAGTATGAAGTCGGCGATTTCGGAGACGGGGCTTACCTCGCGGCGCAGGCGTGCTTCTTCGACCAGGGCGATGAAGCGGCGCAGGTGCGCGGAGTTGAAGGGCTTCTCGCTGCTGTGGTTTTTGAGCGTCAGGTAGAGGGACGTGCCTTCGCTCTGGGCGAGGTCGCGCAGTTTGTCGAGCGAGACCTTCCCGAACTTGCGGGAGGGTGTGTTTACGATGCGTTCAAACGCCATGTCGTCGCCGTTGTCTACAAGCCGGAGGTAGCTGAGTATGTCCTTTATCTCGCGCCGCTCGAGGAATTTCACGCCGCCCCATACGGTGTACGGTATCTGGAGGCGCACCAATGCCCTTTCGATTTCTGCGGATATGAACGAGGAGCGGTAGAGTATCGCGAAATCGCCGTAGGCTGCGCCTTTCTCCACGGAAGCCTGTATATATTCGGCTATTGCCTTGACCTCGTCGGCGCGTGAGGGGAGGTGGAAATGCTCGGGGAGGTCGCCGGCAGGGAGGTCTGACCAGAGGTCTTTGGGTATGCGGTCCTTGTTATGGGCGATTATGGCGTTGGCGACGGCGAGTATCTGCGGCGTAGAGCGGTAGTTGCGGTCGAGTATGACAGTATGGTCTGCCTTGAAGTCCACGAACATGCGTGGCGACGCTCCGCGCCATTCATAGATGGCCTGGTCGGGGTCGCCTACGACGAAGAGGTTGTTGTGGAACGAAGAGAGGAGGTATATCAGCTGCCAGTCGTCGGAGCTGCAGTCCTGCGCCTCATCGACCATGATATAGTTCAGCCGCTCGGTCCATTTCTTGCGTGCTTCGGGGAAGTTGCGCAGTATGTATATGGTGAAGTACTGCAGGTCGTCGTAGTCGAGGGCGTACTGCTTGAGCTGCAAGCGGAGGAAGCGGACAAAGGGGTCTTGCGCGTCGGGGTTGCAGTCTGGCAGCAGGTTCTTGAGAATGTAGCCTTCGGCATCCGCGCCTTTCATCTTGCCGATGTCGCCGAGAAACCGCTCTGCGGTTGTCTTGCGGCGGTCTATGCCGTATTCCTGCATGACCTGGCGTGCGAGCTGGCGTGCGTCCTCGGGGTCGAGGATTGTGAAGTTCTTGGGGTAGCCGATGCGGTATATCTCGCTGCGGAGGAATTTGGCACAAAATCCGTGTATGGTGCAGATGAAATCGTTGACCACGCCGCGCTCCACCATTCGGCTGATGCGGCGGCGCATCTCGGAGGCGGCTTTGTTGGTAAACGTCATGCAGAGTATGTTGCCTGGTGCGATGCCGATCTCGTTGACGATGAACGCATACCGGTGAGCCAGCACGGTGGTCTTGCCCGAACCTGCGCCTGCGACGATGCGCACCTGCCCCTCTGTGGTGGTGACGGCTTGCAGCTGGCGGTCGTTGAGCTGTGACATACTGCGGTTAACCTCCTTGTGTTATTCTTCTGTTACGGGCGCATGACAAGCGCTGTTGCGAGTGCGGAGATGCCCTCCTTGCGCCCCTCGAAGCCGAGCCGTTCTGTTGTGGTGGCCTTGACGGAGACACGGTCAACGCTTACAGCCATGCACTGTGCCAATGCGGCACGCATATCCTCGATGTGCGGCGCGAGCTTGGGAGCTTGCGCCACTACGGTGACATCGGCATTGGAAATCTCCCACCCCTCGCGGCGCAGCAACTTGCACACGTCGGCGAGGAGGAGCTTGCTGTCGATGCCCTTGTATGCGTCGTCGTTGTCAGGGAAATGGCGGCCGATGTCGCCGAGGGCGGCTGCACCGAGCAGCGCGTCGCAGAGGGCATGTATAGCCACGTCGGCGTCGCTGTGACCCAACAGCCCGAGCGTGTGGTCAATGCGTATGCCGCAGAGCCACAACTCGCGCCCCTCCACGAGGCGGTGCACGTCATATCCGAGACCTGTGCGTATATCCATGGCGTGTGTCAACGGCGGCGTTTGCCGAGCAGGTCTTGCAGGCCGTCCATGTCAAACGAGAGGGTGAAGCGGAGTGTCTGGTCGAGCGGGGAGCTCTGTGCCGTGGCGAGCATATAGGAGGCATCGAGGCGGACGACGTTGAGCGAAAAGCCCGCGCCGAAGCCGAAGTAGCTGCGGCCGCCCTTGTTGGGGTGCTCGTAGTTGTAGCCGAGGCGAGCGAAGAACTGCTGGTTGTAGGCATACTCCGCGCCGACAGACCATTTGATCTCCTGAAACTCCTCCTTCATGCCGCCGGGGGCGTCGCTGAAGCTCTTGAATATGCCGGTGAAGGGCGACATGTTCTGCCAGTCGTCGAGTGCGTTCTGGTATTCCTCCTGTCCCTCGGCTGTGTCCATGTCGTAGTCGTTCTGACGCGGGCGCGTAGGCACGAGCAGCTTGTTGAGGTCGAGGCCGAAGGCGAGCGTGTGGTAGTCGGCAAGGGGTAACATGAACGAAGCGCCGAGACGCAGGTTGGTGGGGAGGAACGCATAATTCTCGCCGTGGTCGTAGCTGACTTTCGTACCGATGTTCGATATGTTGAAGCCCCATGCGAACTGGCACTCGTTGCGGCCTACCATGGGATAGGTGACGAAATAACCGGAGATGTCGGCTGCGAAAGCGGAGGCGGCGGTGTTGGACTCACCCGAAAAGCTGTCGTCATACGCCAGATCGGAGAGGATGTACCGCAGCACGACACCCATCGAGAATTTCTCGGACAGCTTGCGCGAGTAGCCGATGTCGAAGGCAAGCTCGTATGGGTTGATGGTCTGTATGTCAGTGTCCTGGCTCGAGTCGTGGTTGAGCGAGACCTCACCGAGAGAGAAGTAGCGGAACGAGGCGGAGAGGGCCTGGTTGTCGCCGCTGCCGAGTTTCCAGTATCCCGACACGTCAGCGAGGAAGATGTCATTGACAATCTTGCGCAGCCATGGGGTGTACGACAGCCCCACGCCGCCAGAGGAGTATGCGAAGGCATACTTCGAGGGGTTCCAGAACTGCGAGTTGATGTCCGGGTCGGTGGCAGCGCCGAGGTTGCCGAGTGCGCTGCCTCGCGCATCGGGGGTGATGTCGAGGGTGGTGACACCGGTGTTGACGGGGTTGAACTCGTTGTCCTTGATGTCGTTGGTGTTGTCGGCAAAAGCGAGGGCGCAAGTCCCCAGCATCAGAGCCGATGCCGCAGTGCGCGGGGCGAGTATTCTGTTGATGTTCATTTTCTGTGGGTTATGGTGCGCGTCGGAGCGGCTGCGCCGTGGGTGCAATTGTCCATACGCTACACCTATAATAACTGAAAACAGCGGTTATTATTGCACTGCACCAGGATCGAGTACGGCGAAGTGGAGCGCGTCGGAGTGTTCATATCCGGGAGCGTCGTATATCACCCAAGCGCGGTAAACGCCTTCGGGGAGGCGCACGCCGTCCTCTCCGAGCATATCGGCATAGACCTCGTTGCCCTCGAAGGGCACTGTGAGGCGCACCGTGCCGTCGGTGCCGGCTATCATGAGCCGCCCCTTGGCAGAGCCGGCGATGCCGTCAACGGAGAACGTCATGCCGGAGCGAGTGCCGTAAGCGTCGGCTGTGAGGGTGCAGGAGGGCGCGGTGTCGCCGACAGTGAACGCCTCTGTGCGCGAAGCGGTGTTGCCGGCGAAATCGGAGATGCGTACCGACACGGAGTGGTCGCCACGGCCGAGGGCTTCGCAGGGTATCACCGCCGTTGCAGTCACCGGAGAGCCGGGGATGACATCGACCATTGTCTGCAGGCCGTCACGGCGGCGGCCGTCCACATACACTTCAAGACCGGTGCCGAGGGCAATGGTGTTGGTGTTGAGGGTGCGGTCATCGCTTACAGTGAAGTGTATGGTCTGGTCTATGGGGTCGTAGTACAGCTCGTCAACAGCCGGTGCGGTCGTGTCGGGGTCGTCAGCCGTCTCCGGCACTTCTATCGCCACTACCTGCTTGCCAGAAGCTGCGGTGCGCGTGGCCGGGTCGTATGCCGAGAGGGCGAAGGAGACGTTCACGCCCTGGCGGAGGTACTGGCTCACGGGAGCCTCGACAGTCACCTCGAAGCGGCCGTCACGCACGTCGGAGTAGTATGTGCCGAGGACGTTGTCGGCATACACGATGTCGAGCTGCTTGGTGTCGTGCGATATGAGGTTCTCGCTTTTCATCGTCACCGAGGGGGCAAGCACCTTTGCCGTCAGCCGCCCGTTGAAGTTCTCCATCCTGTTGCCGCCGCGTGAGGCGATGTAGCCGGAGACCTTGGTCTTCTGCCCCACGGTGAGGGTTATGCCGAGCGTCTCGTCAGTCTGTACGGAGAGGACGGGCATGGCGAGCTTCAGGGCGGGGTCGCACATGAGCGAGAAGGTGTTCTCGTGGAGTGTGCGCAGCTGTGTCTTTGCCTCTGCAAACGCCTGTCCCACGGTCTTGGCGGAGGTGAGCTCGGGCTGGCCGGCCTTTGCGTTGCCGAGATACTGCATGAACAGCTTGCAGAACGATTCGTTCTGGTTGGAGTAGGCCGTTCTGGTGGAGACAACTCCGCCGACCATGCCGTCAGGGGTGTCGAAAAGGAAGCCGTCGCCGATGCCCCCTCCTCCGCGGTCAGGCTCGCAGATGTCGCAAGTGCCGAAGAAGAAGAAGGTGAGTATGTTGTTGTCGAGCATAGACTCGTTGCCGCGCACAAACATGTCGTACGCGCCGTTCATCCGCGAGGCAGAGCCGTGCCCGAGGTAGTATGTCATCACATAGTCGGAGTTAATCAGCCCAGTGAAGCGGCCGAGCTGTTCCTCCTTTGAGAAAGCGTCGGTGACGTATGGGGTGAATATGAGGGAGCGGCCGAAGAGGTTGTTGATGTTGTCTCCGAGTTTCAGGACCTGTGTGGTGTGCATCTGCGAGTCGCCCGCGCCAGCCACGCCGAGGAGCTTGTTGCAGACCATGTCGTAGTTCTGCTCCGCCATGTATCGTTCCACCTTGTCAACGGCAAGGCGTGCATGCTCTACGCTGCGGCTGGGTATGATGCCCACGCCCACCTCAACGGCGACATATTCGAGGCGCGAGGTGATACAGTCTGTCATCATGCCGATGAAATCGTTGACGTTGTGGGGGTCGCCCTTGCCGGGGATTGTCGGCGACTGGTACGCTATGATGATGTCGTCTGGGTTGTTGTCTGTTGACACGCCCTTTGTCTCCGCGACGAGCGGGCCGAATAGCAGCACGTTTAGGAAGCGGCTGCGGTCTGCGTCGTAGAGTTGGCGCGCCAGCGAGCGGTAAGCCATTATCGACGGCTGGCCTGAATTGTACTCGTTGTAGATGTCAGCGACATTGGCTACCATCACGTCCAGTCCGTCGGCGCGGTGGAGCGATGCGAGGCGTTCCGCCTCCTGGCGCATGGCGGGTACGGTGATGATGAGCAGGTCAGTGCCGTGCGAGGCCTGCTGGTGCAGGTTGGTGTTGGCTACATCGCCGATGAGTTCGGGCTGCATCTGCTGTTGCGAGGCGTCAAATGCGACCATGCGCAGGACGTTGTCGCCCTCGCGGCGCAATAGGGACACGCAGTTTTCGCCGCCGTTCTGCTCTGTAGTCACCACGACAGGCTTGGCGGGGTCAGCCACGTTCCAGATGACGGTGTTCTCCCCTACTTCGCCCACCGGCACGAGAGCCGGCTCGCCTACGGGCGGCACAACGACATAGTCCATGCCCTGTGTCACCTGCGGCAGCGTGCAGTCATAGCTCACGAGCCAATAGTCCATTGCGGCTTTCTCCACCTCGTCAGAGCCGGTGATGTTCAGTTTGAGAGTGCCTGAAGTGCCGGTCAGGTTGCACTCGTAGGCATCGGGGAAGAGGTTGTTCAGTATGTTCACGTCGGTCTCGGGGAACTTCTTGGTGCGCGTCAGGTCGCCGAGCGTCAGGTCCATGAAGTCGCCCTTGGAGTTGTCATCGGCATACACGCCGAGTGTCAGCGCGAGGGGTGTGCCTGGAAGGTAGTTCTGGGGTGCGATGTCCCAAGACATTGTGCGGTTGGCGTTGCTGAACCGCTCGCCGAAATAGATGCGTCCTGAGCCGAAGAAGCCCTGGGTCTGGTCTACGTCGTGGAGGATGTAGCTGTAGCCGCTGGCGATGCGCTGCGGCTCTGCGGGGGTATCCTCGCCGCTCTCCTCGTCCTCGTCTTCTCCCTCAGCCGGCTCGGGGTCAGGAACTGACGCCATGGTCTCCATGTCGAGCGGTGTCTGCGAGTCGGTGAGCAGATAGTATGCGTATTTGCTGTACATCTGCTCGTTGCGGCGCTCGAAACGCGGCATAGGCTCGTCAGCGTCGGTGTCCTCGAGGAAGTCAATCCAGCCGTGTCCTGTGCCGAAGAAGTACAGCTTGTCGCCGCGCACCATTCGCGGGGCGGCATAGAGGTCGGCATCGATGACCGTGCCAAACTCCGGGTCTACGAACTGGTCAGGCAGCGGCTTCAGGCCACGCCCGAAGACGGCGACCTTGGAGGGGTCGTCGAAGCCCATCTCGCGCAGCCGGTCAAACGGCAGCTCGTAGACACCTGTGCCGTCGATGCGTATCTTGACCCAATGCCCCTCGGCGAGTGACGATGTCGCGGCATGGTAGCCTGCGGGCAGCGAAGTGTCTGCCAGTGAAGTCAAGCACGCGCCGAGCAGCGGAAGGAGGTATATTTTTTTCATAAACTGGGTTGTTTCTGTCGGGTTATTTTACTGTAAAGGCGTGTATCTCCTCGCCTTGCGGCGCGAGCAGCCTGACGCGGTTGCCCTCCTGCACAGGGATGCCGCTGTCGGGAACATCAAAGAAGAGGATGTCGCCTATCTTGAGTGTCGAGTATTGGGAGAGGGCGTGTATGGCGCGGTCGATGCTTCCGCGGAAATCGGGGCATACGGTCTGCGCGGCTATAGTGCCGTCCACCTCCGTGGCCACGCCCTGTGTGAACGCCTGTTCCGCCGCGTCGAGGGGCATATAGGGGGAAATGAAGGCTGCGCTGTCAAACGAGACAGCTGCGCTGACAGGCATGCCGGCATCGGCAAGGCGGCGGTACAGCCCCTCGGCACGCAGCATCAGCGCATACGCGGCACGGCAGTAGTAGCGGCTCGCGAAACGCTGGGGTATGCTCTTGCCCAGGCGGTCTATCACCACTGCCGGGACTGTGCGGAGGCTCATCTCCGGGTCGAAGTCAGGGAGGAACATGGGCTTGCGCCACGGCAGCACCGCCGAGTCGGCGAGTATGCAATGGTGGAGAAGCCCGCTGTCGGGCTGTGAGGCGTTGACTGCGAACACTTTCATAGGAGGTGGCTTTGAGAGTTCAACCGGTTGTAGATGAGCGCGAGATGCGCGTATATTGAGGTGTTGGCGAGGACGATGCCGTCGCGTACACGCACGCGGTAAGGGGTGAAGTTCCAGATAGCGTTTATGCCGGCGGCGACCATGGTGTCAGCCACGTCCTGCGCCTGGTCTACCGGCACAGTGAGTATGCCTATCGAGGCACGCGAGAGCCTCTGCCGCGCCCTCATCTCGTCGGGGTGGAATATGGGGACGTTGCATATCTCCGTGCCGCAAATGTCCTCTTTGACGTCAAACCCGGCGATGATGTTCAGTCCATAGTTGGCAAGTCCACGGTCGCGTATCAGAGCCTCGCCGAGGCTGCCTACGCCGGCGATGAAGGCGTTGTGGGGGGTTCGGAAGCCCAGGAACGTGGTGAGCGCGTCGCCGAGATCCTTAACCTCGTAGCCTATGCGCGTCTTGCCCTTGATGTTGAGGAAGGACAAGTCCTTGGCTATCTGCGAGGCATCAACGCTCAACGCCCTGGAGATCTGCGTAGAGGAGACCGTAGCCACGCCCTCGGTGCGGAGTATGTCGATGTATGCAAGATACCACGGAAGCCGGCGCAGCGTCGGTTCGGGAAGGAGTACTGAAGAGGTATCTTTCTGTTGTGCCATATTATGATGTTGTCATTGGGCAGTGACTGCCAGCTTTTTCGCCACTGAAGACTCTGCGCCTGATGCGTCTGTCACCGTCACACGGTAGACGTAGATGCCCCTGGGGACACGTCCTCCGCCGCCGTCGCACAGGTCCCAGCCGATGCGCAGCGACGTGTCGTAGCCGCCTGACGTTGACACGGTCTTGCTCCACACCTTGCTGCCGGCCAGGTTGTAGACATCGACAGTGCACTGCAGCGCCTCGGAGGGGCGGTCATGGCTGACGATGAAGTTGACGGAGGTGCGTGCCGGGTTCACGTCGGTATGGGCGTCAGTTATTCCCGGGGCGCGTCCTACGGCTACGCGGAAAGTGACTGACTGCTGCGAGTCGTTGCCCATGTTGTCATACACTATAAGCGTCAGGGTATGCTCTCCCGGCTCGACATCGCTGAGGGGGTAGAGTATGCTGCCGCCGTAGGGGTCGCCATCTGCGGGGGTGTAGAAGTCGCTCACGTCGTTGTAGACCTGGTCATCGACCTTGACAGTAATCTGGTGTCCTATAGTGCTGCCGTAGACGCTGATACCCGAAGCATCGCGCATCGAGGCTCGCACGACCGGCGACTGGTTGACGATGTCGCCCGATGTGAATGCCTCGCTGTTGAGGCACAGGCCCGAGATGACCGGGCCCTCAGTGTCGTCGGCACGCGTGGCGTCGGGGTTGAAACCGTAGACGTACAGCCGCTCGCACGCGCCGTTGGCCTCCACGCCGCTGTCGCTGTATGCGTACAGGCTCAATCGTGCCGGGGAATAGTTGTTCTCGATGAGCGCGGGCGTCAGCACTGTGGCAGTCCAGCGGCCGCCGGTGACCTTCTCAACGCTGCGGAAGAGGCGGGACTGGCGGTCGTTGTAGGTGTACGGCTCCCCGTCGTCGCCGTTGCCGTATGTCTCCACAGGCATCTCGGCATCGAAGAGTATGAGGTCGATGTTGCCGTTGAAATCGTCGAGCGTGTTGCCGTTGCTGTCCACCACACGCCCCTCGACGGTGAATTTCTCAAGCGCGCCTATCTGCGGCATCTCCCCGCCGGCGGTCATGTCGGTGTCGCCGATGCGGTCCACGACCACATACTTGTCAGGCGAGGGCACACGCATCGCCGGGTCGCCCATGAGCAGGAAGCGCAGCTTGTTGCCGCCGTCGTTGGTTGCGTTCTTGGCATAGCGCAGCAGGTCGCCCAGACGTATTGCCTTCCCCTCCTCGTCGCGGCTGAAGAAGTACCGTCCCATAGCCTCGGAGAAGATGCCGTTGTCGCTGATGTATACGGAGCGGGAGGCGGCTATCATCGCTATCACGCCGCTGTCGGGGTACAGCCACATTATCTCCGCGCCGCTGACTTCGTCGTCGTCGGGGCGGACGAACTCGCAAGTCGCCGCGTACATGAACGGCAGGTTGCGGTTGGTCATCGAGGTTATGTCAGTCCAGTTGAACATGTCCTCGTGCGAGAGGCCGCGCGGCGAGGCATGGCCGATGTAGCTCCACACGTCCACGCCCTCCTGGATTAGCTGCATCATGCGTGCCTTGGCCTGCGGATAGTGCATGCCCACGCTCGAGGCCTCGAGGGGGTAAGCGTCCATGTACACCTTCTCATAGTTGAAGTTCGCGCCGTTGCCGGCAGCCCTCATGCCTTTCCAGAGGTTTTCGGTCTGCACCATGTGGACTGCGCGGTCCTGGTCGTCGGCCAGCAGCATGACGGTGTTCTTCCACGCTCCGCTGCGGGGGGTGTTGACATAGTTGAGGAGCTTGTCAACCATCTGCGTCGCCTCCGTGAGGCTCTTGACCTCGAAGCGGCCGATGCCGAGGTTTATGCGTGCCTTGTTCATGTTGAACTTGCCGTCGGCCACGTCGTCGAGCATGACGATGAAATCGTCCGTGCCGTACGAGGAGGATTCGGTGTACGTCTCCTGGCTCTGCCATTGCAGCACACGCGGGTATCCCGCCGAGCGGACAGCGTCGGTGATCATGCGGTTGTCGTATGTGGGGCGCGACATTATCAGGCAGTGCTTGAGCTTGCCCCCCTCGCCGCCCCCGCGGTCGTACCACATCTTGAGTGCCTTGCGGAACGCGCTCACGTCGGGCGTGCCTGACGAGAACTCGTTGTACAGCGCCTCGGGGGTGAGGACATGGACTGTCATGCCGTCCTTGTCGCGGTGCATCTGCGCGACGCGCTCTGCCTGCGTCCGGTACTGCTGGGGCGTGATGATGAGCATGTCGGGGGTCTCCATGGCGTGTATGTCCTGGTTGGTGACCTTGCCCGAGGGGGTGACGGTGCGCGACACCTTGTCAGCGTCAAACGCCACATACTCGCGGTATCCGGTCTGCGCGGCGGTGAAGGTGATGCGGTCGCCCTGCCTCTCGCCCTGCACCAGCAGCGGCGTTTCGGGGTCGGTCACGTCCCATATCACGGTGCTTTCGGAGCAGCCGGCAACGGTGTATGCCGTCGGGGCGGAGGTATAGTCATAGAACATGAGCTCCGCGCCAGAGAGGCGCAGCTCACGCTCGTATTCCACTGTTATGTAGTCCAGCCGCGCCATGCGCAGCACGCCGCTGGTCTTGAAGCGCAGCTCCACGTCGAGCTTGTCGCCGGGGTTCTCCACGGTCTTGACAGCAGAGCCGGCCACGAGGTACACCTTGCTGGCAGCCTCGCGTATGGTCATGTCGCCAGAGCCGAGGTGAACGCCGTTGCCGTAGACGGAGACCGTGCTTGCGCCGCTGCTCGTGGTGGTGACGAAACGGACGTTGACCTTCGCCTCGCCGCCGGCATACCCCGCCAGCGTGAAGGGGAACGACTGGGCGGCCTTGGTGCGGAAGTCCTCGCCGAAGAGCTCCCGGCCGGAGACGCACCCCGCAGCGAGCTCCTTCTCGTGGAGCAGGTGGGCGGTGAATGTGGTCTTGGGCTGGGCAGAAGAAGTCCCTGCGGGCATCACGCCCTGCGGCTCGTCCTGGGTGTCTGCGTCGGAGATGAAATAGTAGGAGGCGGTGGCGTAAGGGTTCTGTATGCGCGAGTATTTCGCGCCTCCCTGCGCCGCGCCTTTCGCGTCGCCCTGCCAGCCGATGTTGTCAACGCCGTAGAAGACTATCCCCTTGGAGGTGTGCACGCAGGGGAGCAGGGGAAGGTCGTCCGGGTGGCGGTCGTCGAGCGTCTCGCGTATCATGCGCCCGCCGTATCCGTAGACACGCACCTTGGAGGGGTCGGAAAACCCGAGGTTGCGTATCTGCGAGTTGGAGAGGAACTGCATCCCCCCCTCGTTGACACGTATCTTCGCCCATTTCCCCGAAGCCAGGCGCGACGAGGCGGCATACCGTTCGGGGCTGTATGCCAGCAGCTGCACCGTCCCCAGCGCCGCCACAGCGAGCAGTGAGAACGTGTGCCGCAATATGTTGTCGTATTTCATCTGGGTTTGCTTTCGCTGATTTCGGTATATATATTAACGTATCAGCCGCCAGGATATTGCCTGCGGCCCTCGGGGGCGTGGCGTGTGTCGAGGATGAACTGCCGCCAGTCGTCGCGGCTGCCGCCGAAAGCGTTCAGGTCCACGTCGCCGCGCACGCCGCTCACCTTGCCCCGGTGGTCATACTGCCAGAACGTCCATTCAGCCTCTATGGGGGTGCTGTAGAACGAGCATATCCATATCGGCATCCCCTCCAGCTCGGGCATCAGCAGGTCGTAGTATCCGTCGCGGTTGCTGTAAAAGGTCACGCGGAAGCCGCGCAGGTTGAGGTATTCGGTCATGTCGCGCAGCCGCATCTTTATAGAGTCTACGGGCACGCCCCTGGCGTTGCCCTCCTCCTCGACGTCAACGGCAAGCCCCAGGTCGAGCTCGCGGTCGCCCACCGCGCCGAGCAGGTTGACCGCCTGGTCCACCCCGTCGCGGTCAAAGCGGAAATAGTGGTACGCCCCGACCATGAGGCCTGCCTCGCGGGCCTTGTCATAGTTCAGGCGGAAGTTGGAGTCACGGAAGTCCGTCCCCTCCGAGGCCTTGATGAACACGAACTCGATGCCGTCAGCGGCTGCAGCGTCAAAGTTCATCATCCCGTTGTGCGCGCTCACGTCGATGCCGCGCACAGGGTAACGCTCCGGGTCAACATACGGCGCGGAGGTCATGTACTCGCGCCACGCCCACACCCCGGCATACACCAGCAGCGCCGTCACCATCAGGAAATCTATGGCCGACTGTATGTCATGAGGCTGCCCCTTGCTGAATATGCTTTTCATCTGATATGCCTGGTCAATGGTGTATGTCTGTTGCGCAGTGCCGCTGAGCAGAACCGCTTCCGCATCGCAAAAGTAGCGGTTTCCACGCATTTCTGCAATAGCGGCACGCCGTTTCCAACCGAATTTAACACCCCCGGCAGCGACCGCGCCGCGCCTCTTGCATATCTCGCGGATTAGCATTAACTTTGCGCTGTGGTGCGGCACGGCCGCTGTGCCGCCGATGCCGATGACCGCCGTATTACTCAACATACTCGTAATAGCAGTATCGCTGTGGGCAATATACCGTGGCTGGCATCTCGGCACGCCCCGGCAGCTCCCCGCCATGATAGGCTGGTGCACAGGCATCATCGCCGCGCGGCTGGCATGCCCATACCTGTTCCCCATGCTCGAGCAGCAGGGCATGCAGCAGCAGTTTGCCGACGGCGACCTGGCGGCACGCTACATGGCGCTGACCTCGGTGTTCCTCGTCACATCGCTGGTGGTCACCGCCATAGCCTCGCCACTGAAAGCGCTGCTCGCCCTCGTGGGCAGAGGGATGCTCAGCCGCCTGGCCGGAACGCTCCTCGCCCTGCTGCGCTGGCTCACCGCCGTCTCGCTGCTGCTCAACCTATGGGGGGCAATGGACGAGGACTGCGTGGCGCTGCGCATAGCCGACGGAGGCGACGGAGGGATAATCGAAGAGGTGATGCACCTCGCCCCCGCGCTGACCGACACCGAGGATTACAGCGAGCTGCTCCACCGCCGCCAGCTGCGCAAGGCTCGCGCCATATCGCTGCTCCAGGGAGAAAGCGCAGCACCGCAAGGCACTGAAAACACAGACACCCCCCAAGAGGGCGTCACGACATATAACACGTATTACGCAATATGCTGAAAGTTAAGAACCTGCACGCCGAAATAGGCGGCAAAGAGATATTGAAAGGCATCAACCTCGAGGTGCGCCCCGGAGAGGTGCACGCCATAATGGGGCCCAACGGCTCGGGCAAGTCAACCCTGTCAATGGTGCTGGCCGGCAACCCGGCATACACCGTCACCGCCGGAGAAGCCACATTCTACGGCAAAGACCTGCTCGCCATGCCCCCAGAGGAGCGCAGCCACGAGGGACTGTTCCTCGGCTTCCAGTACCCCGTCGAGATACCGGGAGTGTCGATGGTCAACTTCATGCGCGAAGCCATCAGCGCAAAGCGCGAATACCTCGGACTGCCCCCCATTTCAGCCACAGAGTTCCTCAAGCTCATGCGCGAGAAACGCGCAATCGTAGAGCTTGACGGCAAGCTCGCCTCGCGCTCCGTCAACGAGGGCTTCTCCGGCGGAGAGAAGAAGCGCAACGAGATTTTCCAGATGGCCATGCTCGAGCCGCGCCTCTCCATACTCGACGAGACCGACTCAGGCCTAGACATCGACGCCCTGCGCATCGTCGCCGGAGGCGTCAACGCCCTTCGCTCGGCGGACAACGCCACTATAGTCATAACGCACTACCAGCGGCTGCTCGACTACATCAAGCCCGACATCGTGCACGTCCTGTACAAGGGGCGAATAGTCCGCACCGCAGGGCCAGAGCTCGCGCTCGAGCTCGAAGAGCGCGGCTACGACTGGATTAAGGAAGAAGTGGACTCACAATACAACGCATGATGGACAGCGCGCTGAAACAATACACCGACCTGCTGCGGCAGCACCGCGACCTCATCGACAGCCGCTGCGCACAGCCCCTCAACGCCCTGCGCGACACCGCCGCAGCAGCACTCGAGGCCATGACACTGCCCGAGAAAGGCTCGGAAGACTACCACATCACCTCACTGCGCGAAATGCTCGCACCCGACTGGGGCATCAACCTCGCCCGCGTCCCCATGTGCTTCAACCCCGCCGAAAGCTTCCGCTGCGGAGTGCCCAACCTCTCCACGGCACAGGCATACCTGTTCGGCGACACCTGCATAGTCCCCGAAGGGAGCGGCACGCCGCGTGACCGTGGCGTGTTCTTCGGCTCGCTCGCGCAAGCCGCCCGCGAGATGCCCGGCACCGTGGCCCGCCACTACGGGCAGCTGGCCGGCACAGCCAACCCCGTCGCCGCCCTCAACACCATGCTCTGCCAGGACGGCGTGATGATATACGTCCCCGACGGCGTGCGCCTGGAGCGTCCCCTGCAGCTCGTCAGCATACTGCGCGGCGACCAGCCGATGATGGCCGTGCGCCGCATACTGATAGTCCTGGGCAAAGGCAGCGAGGCCAAGCTCCTGATGTGCGACCACACCCAGGGCAGCGGCACAACGCCGCTGATGTCGCTGCAGGTCATCGAGGCATACGCCGGCGAGGGAAGCACACTCGACATCTACGACATCGAGGAAAGCACCGAAAGCACCTCGCGCCTCTCCTCCCTATACCTGCGCCAGCAGGCACGCAGCAACGTCCTGCTCGACGGCATAACGCTCAGCAACGGCACGACGCGCAACGAGTACCGCTGCGATCTCAACGGCGAGGGAGCGTCGTTCCGCCTCATGGGGCTCGCCATAGAAGACCGCGACCGGCACGCCGACACATACTCGTGCATACGCCACAACGCACCGCGCTGCAAGACCGACGAGCTCTTCAAATACGTCATCGACGACACCGCTCGCGGCTCTTTCGCCGGGCTGATATACGTCGCCCCAGGAGCGGCCGGGACAGAGGCGTACCAGTCAAACCGCAACGTGGTCGGCTCGCCACAGGCTCGCATGTACTCCAAGCCGCAGCTCGAGATATACAACGACGACGTGAAATGCTCGCACGGCACTGCCACAGGCACATTCGACGACACCCAGCTATTCTACATGAACGCCAGAGGCCTCTCCGACAGCCGCGCCAAGCTGCTGCTCAAACAGGCATTCATGGCCGACGTGATAGACGGCGTTAGGCTGCCCGCCCTCGGCGACAGGCTGCGGCAGCTCGTAGAGCGGCGTTTCGCCGGCGAGGGACACTCCTGCGCCACCTGCATGGCTGACTGCCCCTCCGCAAAGCAATGACACGGCGCGGAAGCGTCCGCAACCAAGCCACAACAACACAGCACGAAAATGTTTTCAGACAACGAAACAGAACAGATACGCCGCCAGTTCCCCATACTGCAGCGCAAGGTCGGGGAGCGCGGCCTCATATACCTCGACAACACCGCCACCTCGCAGACACCGGACTGCGTCGTCGACGAGATAGCGCACCTGTACCGCCACACCAAGGCCAACGTCCACCGGGGCGTGCACACCCTCTCGCAGGAAGCCACCGACCTCCAGGAACAGGCACGCGAGCGTGTGCGCCGCTACATCAACGCCGCCGAGACTGCCGAGGTCATCTTCACCCGAGGCACAACAGAGGCAATCAACCTCGTGGCGGCAAGCATCGGGCAGTCATTCCGCCAGGGCGACGAGGTGATACTCACCGTCATGGAGCACCACGCCGACATCGTCCCCTGGCAGCTGCTGCAGAGCCGCACCGGAATACGTCTGCGCATAGTGGATATGCTCCCCGACGGCTCGCTCGACATCGGCCAGTACCGTTCCCTGTTCACCGACCGCACCGTCATGGCTGCCTTCTGCCACGTCAGCAACGTGCTGGGGACAGTCAACCCCGTCAAGGAAATGACCGCCATAGCCCACAGCCACGGCGTGCCGGTGCTGGTGGACGGCGCACAGGCCGCGCCGCACCTGCCTGTGGACGTGCGCGGCATCGGCTGCGACTTCTACACATTCTCCGCTCACAAGATGTACGGACCTTGCGGCGTAGGCGTGCTGTACGGCCGCCGCGAGCTGCTCGAGAAGATGCCCCCGTACCAGGGCGGAGGCGAGATGATAGGCAACGTCTCGTTTGAGCGCACCACGTTCGCAGAACTCCCCTTCAAGTTTGAGGCCGGCACTCCCGACTTCATCGACATAGCAGCCTTCGCACGCGCCCTCGACTTCATCGAGCAGACAGGCATCGGGCGCATCGCCGCCCACGAACACGCCCTGACGCAGCACGCCGAGCAGCGCATGCGCAGCGAGATACCCGGCGTGCGCATATTCGGCCAGACGCCCGGCAAGAGCGCGGTCATATCGTTCCTCGTCGGCGGCGTCCATCCCTACGACATCGGGCTGCTGCTCGACAAGCTCGGCGTGGAAGTCCGCACCGGACACCACTGCGCCCAGCCCCTGATGACACGCCTAGGCATCCCCGGCACTGTGCGCGCCTCGTTTGCAGCATACAACACCATGCGCGAGGCCGACGCATTTGTCGATGCACTGAAGCGCGTCGCCGCCATGTTCTGACCCACGGCCGTTAACCTGTTAACCGTGTTAACCCTGTTAACCTGCCCTTGGGGGCGGTTAACAGGTCAACACGCGGTTAACGGCAGCCGAGAGGGCGGCGTGTCAGAAGAGCGTCGGCGCTTGCACCTCGTCCACCTGACGGCGCAGCGTCTTGAGCCGCTCTGCTATCTCCTCGCGGCGCGTCTCGAGCGTCTCTATCTCGGCGAGGCGCATGCGGTGGCGTGTCTGGCGGACAAACTCCGCGAAGCCGTCCAGCTCCGCCGTCAGCTCGTCGAGCATCTCCTCCGTCAGGTCGCGGCGGCGTTCCATGTCGCGGCGCACGGCACGCAGCATCTCCGCAGGGCTTTTCGGCTCTTCCTCGGCAGCCGGAACTGCCGCCGACGCGGCGGCTCGCTTGCGCTGGTTGTAACGCCATGTCATTATCGACTGGTACTGGCGGCTCACATCCTTGGCGCGGAAACGCTCCGCTGCCTCGGGCGACTTGCCCGCCAGGTACTCGCCTATGTACTTGTTGACTGTGTCTATCTTTGCCATATCGCGTATGTAAATCGGTTCTGCACGCGAATTTACGAAAAATCCGCAAATCTTTTTGCCCATACGGGATTTATTTCCTAATTTTGCGGCGTGAGACAAGAGAGTCAGCGGCTCAAGCCCCCTCGCCAGAGGAGGGATGCCGCCAAAACGCTTGATGACACCGCACACCATGCCGAAAGCGATGGATTGACATCGGTGAGGGCGTTGCCGACACATTGCGTATCAGCGACCCCCTCATCCGGGAACAGGGGTGAGAATCCCCGACAGACCCGCTGCTGTGATGTCCCTTACACCTGATGCACATAACGCCACTGGCAGCCGATGCCGGGAAGGCGTGCATGACCGGGGGGACGAGTCAGAAGACCGGACCGGCAAGGACAAACCGAGATGCTGCAGCGGCACGCCATGCCGCCCAGCCGCCTACGTGGACTTAGGCAGTGGTTTGGCAGAAAATGAGAAATGCCCTTCCCTCGGCGCACTGCCCGGGGGGATGCATCATACTGAAATTCCTCATAACACAAACCTGTCACCGCCCACGTAGCCAAAGCCGCAATGCTGTCGCAGCAACGGTGTCCGTGAGCGGTTTTTTCATGCCCTCACACGGCTGGCAACTAATAGTTTTTGTCTATAATAGATTTGTGTTTTGAGGAACAGCGGCGACGGAGCGGAAAATGACAGCAGCTCCGTCCCCTGTCCTTTTTTTGCAACAAGAAAACGACCTGTAACACAATGGACTACCGGCACATACTCTGCGCACCGCTCTGTCTGGCAGCGGCTGCGGCCGCCACGGCAGCCTCGCCGTGGCTGCACCGCGTATACTCTTACCGCCCTGCCCCGGGGCAGTTTGTCAACGACCTGCCTGAACACGAGCCTGGCGACACCGAGGCCGAAATGCTCGCCAAGGCCGAGGAGCTGCTCTGCGGCGACAAGACCCCCGGCACCGTCACCCTGGGGGCATACGGAGGATATGTCATAGTCGGCTTCGACCACCCGGTGGCAAACGTCGAGGGGCAGCGCGACTTCGTCATCTACGGCAACGCCTTCTCACGCGACAGCAGCTCGCGTACCGGCAGCTCCGAGCCAGGCATCATAATGGTAAGCGAGGACACCAACGGCAACGGGCTGCCCGACGACCCGTGGTACGAGCTGGCAGGCAGCGAATACAACAACCCGGCGACGCAGCACTCGTACCGCATCACATACTTCCGTCCCGACACGGGCCGCCCGGCAGACGCAGACCCCGACCCGGACGAGAAATACATCACCGACCGCACATACATACGATACACGACCAACGACCGGGCTAAGCCCGAGGGGTATGTGAGGCGGAACACGTTTCACGCGCAGCCGTACTGGCCGGCATGGCTCGACGGCGAGGAGACGCTCGAGTACGAGGGCGCGTGCCTGCCCGACAACTATGTCAACATCGGCAGCGGCGGGAGCGACCTGTTCGTTCAGCGCAGCTACGGATACGGCTATGCCGACAACATCTCCAACGACGAGGAGCTGGGATTTGACATCTCATGGGCTGTGGACGCGCAGGGCCGCCCGGTGCGCCTGGGCGGCGTGCATTTCATCAAGGTCTACACGGCGGTCAACCAGGACTGCGGCTGGATAGGCGAGACATCGACAGAGGTGTGCGGCGGCGAGGACTTACACCCCGAGGCTGAATACACGCCCACCGGGGGCGTGGACGCCATAGCGGCGACACCCCCGCGGCCAGTCATCCTGTCAGCAGCCGGAGGGACGTTGCGCGTGCGCTCGGCCGTCAGCGCACAGGCACGCATATACTCCGCCACAGGCACGGCTGCCGCGCTCGCGCTGCTCCAGCCTGGCGACAACGACATCGACATTTCGGCGCTGCCCCACGGCACATACATACTGCACACGGCCGCAGGGTCAGCCAAGTTCGTATGCCGCTGACACCGCCGCTCACTGCTGCGGCTCGGCGGACGTGTCGCGCAGCAGGTACTGCGAGAGCAGGAACGACAGCAGCTGGTAGCCCGCGGCGTTGAGATGCAGGCCGTCCTTGGTGTAGACGGCGTTGATGCCCCCCTCCTTCTCGAAAGCCGGGTAGGCGTTGACATACACCACTTCCTCCATGGCCTCGACACGCGAGCGTATGCGGCTGTTGATGTCGCGTATGTCCTCGTCATACGGCTGCGGATGCACGTCGTTGGGGTTGCGCGGGAGTATGGAAATCAGGTATATGCGCCGCGCCGCGAGGCCTTGCAGAGCCTTGGCGTAGCGGTCGGCGTAACGGTCGCGGTCCTCTATCCACATCAGGTCGTTAGTGCCGATGACCACCACCACGCTCTCGCCGGCGAAACGCCCGGCAAGCTCCTCGATGCGGTCTATCCGCGCTCCGTTGACACCGTAGTTGTGCGTCCGCCAGTCGGGGAAACACGACTTGACGTTCCAGCCGTGGCATATCGAGTCGCCGGCAAACCACAGGTCGCCCTCATATTCCCTGTCACAGCCGCACAGCCCTGCCAACGCCACAAACGACAATATCAGCCTGACTATCAATCCTTTCATTTCAGTCCGAACAATATGCGCGTGATGCGGAAGCGCGTTAAGACCTTGGCGTACAGCCACCACGGCACGGCTGTCCCCGCCGCCACGCCGGCAATGGCAGCGAGGGCGTACAGACACTCGTCGCCGGCAGGGGCATAGCGCAGGTAGAACGACTTGACAAAACCCTCGAAAGTGGTGTGCAGCAGGTAGACCAGGAACGAGGCCGACGAGAGCGAGAGCATCACGCCGCGTGTCCTGCCGCCGCTGCGTGCCGACCACTGGTACGCCATGGCTGGCAGCGCGTACACTGCCACATAGGGTATCACGTACTCTGCCGGCTGCCAGCCGCACAAATACGCCGCCAGCAGCGCCGCAAACAGCGCAAACGCCCCGAAGGCCATGCCACGCGAGCGCATCGGCAGGAACCCGCGCCAGTCGTACAGCAGCGTCCCGGCTACGAACCAGACCATCATCCGCGCCGTGCGTTCTAGGCCGAGCAAGTCATTGTCAGGGAAAGGCACATACGCACACACCGCTGCGGCTACGAACAGGATAAGACGGGATGCGCGGCTGCGGAACGCCGGCATGATGACGAACATCCACCACAACGCCCACACAAACCACAGGAAACGCCCGGCAGCCGGACGGTACAGCACCTCGAAATACGTCGCAGCCGTAACCGGGTGCTGCACTATCGCCGCCCCCTGCGTCAGATATTTGATTGTCACCACTATGACGGACACGGTGAAATACGGCACGAGCAGCCGCATCGCCTTACCTTTCAGAAACGGGAGGTACTTGCGCCCGGGCTTGGAGCCGCGCATATACAGGTAGCCGCTCATGGCCAGGAACAGCGGCATGTGGAACGTGTAAATGGCATCGACCGCCGCCGTCCACCAGCGCGGCTCGCCGCCCCCGATGGCCCAATGGCCCATGACGACAAGCACTATCGCCACGGCACGCGCGAAATCTATCTCCCACAGCCGCTCTAGGGGCGCGGCTGCTGTCCGTAAAGCATCATTCATCATGGCGCAAAGGTAATAAACCGCCGCCAATTACGCAACACGGGCGGGGCTCACAGCAGCGAGCGGCTGAAACTCTTGCATATACGGCGCGGTTTGATTAATTTTGCATCCTGTAATTCCAAATGAACCAATGGACAAGGAAGAACTCAAGAGACACAAGGCGCGGTTCCTGGAGCTGCTGCGCGGCACAGGCATCGACGACATGGACTATTTCATAGCCCAGCTCGAGAAGTCGGGCTTCTTCGAAGCCCCGGCCTCGATGAAAAACCACCTCTGCTTTGAGGGAGGACTCATGCTCCACTCGCTCAACGTGTACGAGGCGGCGATGATGCTCAAGCAGACGTTCATCAAGGAACGCCCGGACATATTCGAGAAGATTTCAGACGAGAGCATCACCATAGCCGCGCTGCTGCACGACGTGTGCAAGGCCAACCAGTATTTCCGCAAGCGCGGGGCGCAGGTGGACTTCGGCAAGGCCGAGTTCGGCACTGACTATTCCGCCCTCCCCATAGGCCACGGCGAGAAGTCGGTGGTCATGCTCTTCCAGATGGGGCTGGGGCTGGAGGACAGCGAGGTGTGCGCCATACGCTGGCACATGGGCGCATGGTCCATAGACCGGTGCAGCAGCGAGGAGACCGGCAACTACCGCAAGGCCGAGGAGCTGTTCCCCCTCGTCACCCTGATACAAATGGCAGACACGGCAGCCGCCAAGTTCACGGAACGCAAATACCTGGGAAGCTGATGAACGCCCTCACACGCACAGCGGCCATGCTGCTGGCCGTCACGGCAGCGGCTGTCCCGCAGGCGACTGCGCAGCTGCGCTACGGCATACGCCTCGGCGGCGAGATAAGCACGGCGCGGCTGGCAGACGCTCCAGGGTGGGACATCAAGCGCGGCAGCGGCTTCAGCGGCGGACTGACGTGCGAGTACCAGTTTGAGGCCAGCGGCTTTGCCCTCGACGCCTCGCTGCTCTACACCCATTCCCCCATCACTCTGGGCAACGCCTCGGGCAGCTGGAAAGCGGGCAACGACATGCTGCACATCCCCCTGCACGCCAAATACAAGCGCTGGCTGCGGTCTGCATACGACCTTGCCGCCCCCTTCGTCTACACAGGGCCGTCCCTGATGGTGCGCCTCGACAGCGACGCTGACGGCATCCCCTGCCCCACGCGCCGCGTGCAGCCGGGCTGGGACATCGGCGCGGGCTTCGACATACTCAACTTCATACAAGTTTCTGCCGGCTACCGCTTCGGACTGACAGACATCGCCGGCTCCGCCCCTCCAGGACAGGACATCTCGCTGCGCAGGGACGGCGTGGAGGTGTCGGTGACTGTGCTCTTCGACATCTGACATACGGACAAAATAACCAGCCGCAAACGGCGGCAGTGTCACAATAATTTTATACATTTGCAATCACAAAGGGCAGCCACACGCCGCCCGGCTCAAACAACTGTAACACAACGACATGGCAACAGACTATGTGGAATACATCGATGACGACGGAGTGGTAGAGTCCGTAGACAGCCAGCACGGCACGCTCACAGTGCGCATCACCGGCGAGGACGAGTGCGGCTCATGCCCCGCCTCACGGCTGTGCCGCGCCGCCGGCAAGGGCGACCGCACCGCCACAGTGCGCGTCAAGGACACGTCACGCTACGCCAAGGGGCAGCGCGTGGTGCTGCGAGGCACGGAGCGAATGCACCGCAAGGCGATAATGTTCGCAACGGTGTTCCCCTGCATCGCCCTCATCGCCACCATGGTGCTGACATACCTGCTCACAGGCAGCGAATCGCGGGCAGCGACATACGGCATCTGCATGACAGCGGCCTTCTTCGCGCTGCTGTACCTGATGCGTAACCGCATAGCCCACCAGTTTGACTTTGAAGTCTTGCCAGCCAACAAAAACACCTGAACACACTTCTTGATATGGACACCATTTGGATAACAGTAGCGGTGCTGGGCGTCACCGGCATCATCGCGGCGGCAGTGCTGTGGTTCGTCGCCAGGCGGTTTCACGTCTATGAGGACCCTCGCATCGGCGAAGTCGAGGCACTGCTGCCCGGGGCAAACTGCGGCAGCTGCGGACATAGCGGATGCCACGCCTTTGCAGCGGCGTGCGTCAGCGCAAGTTCGCTGGACTCACTCAGCTGCCCGGTCGGCGGCGACAAGACCATGCAAGGGATAGCCTCGCTGCTCGGGCTGAAGGCCGGAGAGACTATACGCCGAGTGGCAGTGGTGCGCTGCAGCGCCGGATGCTCGCAGCGTGACAAGCGCGTCACATACGACGGCGTGCGCTCATGCGCCATAGAGGCCGCCACGTGCAGCGGCGAGCGCGACTGCCCCCACGGCTGCCTCGGCTGCGGCGACTGCGCCCGGGCTTGCCCCTACGGCGTAATCACAATGGACGCGGCTACAAGCATGCCTGTGGTGGACTTCGACCGCTGCGTAGGCTGCGGGCTGTGCGCCAAGGGCTGCCCGCGAGGCATCATCGAGCTGCAGCAGCACACGCCCGGCAAGGCGCTGGTATGGGTGACGTGCGTCAACCGCGACAAAGGCCCGGTGGCTATGAAGGAGTGTGACAGCTCATGCATCGGCTGCACCAAGTGCAAGAGGGTATGCCCCTCCGGAGCAGTGACCATAGACAGCTTCCTGTCGCACATCGACGCTTCACGGTGCATCGGCTGCGGGCTGTGCATCGAGGCATGCCCGCGCAAGTGCATCACAGCACACGGCACACCTGACCCATCAGTTATACCCTCTCAAAACAGCTGACAATGAAGACATTCAGAAAAGGAGGCATACACCCCGACGGCAGCAAGCTGACATCAGAGGCCGCCGTCGCCCCGATACCGATGCCCGCCGAACTCGCGCTGCCGCTCTCACAAGCCATCGGCGCACCCTCCAAGCCCCTTGTAAAGGCCGGCGACACGGTGCAGCGCGGACAGATGATAGCAGAGGCAGGAGGGTTCGTAGGCGCGCCCGTGCACTCCCCCGTCACCGGCACGGTCAAGAAGCTGGACCGCGTGCACACGCCCCAAGGGCAATGGCAGGACGCGATAATCATCACCCCCGACGCCGAGGCGCAGGACACCAGTCCCTCGCCACTCACCGCAGAGGAGGCAGAAGCCCTCACGCCGGCAGAGATAGTCAAGGCCATCGGCGACAGCGGCATCGTCGGCCTCGGCGGAGCGACATTCCCCACCCGCGTGAAACTCTCACCCCCCGAGGGGAAAGTGCCTGACACCATAATAATCAACGGGGCGGAGTGCGAGCCGTACCTGACCTGCGACGACCAGCTGATGCGAACCGGCGCGGCGGAGATCATCTCCGGCACACGCCTCATCATGCGCAGCGTCAGCGTCAGCCGCGCCATTGTCGGCATCGAGGAGAACAAGCCCCAGGCCATAGCCGCCATGCTTCAGGCCGCCGCGCAATACCCTGACATCGAGGTCGTCACGCTCAAGAAGAAATATCCGCAAGGCGGCGAGAAACAGCTCATACAGGCTCTCACCGGCAGGGAAGTCCCGGCAGGCGGGCTGCCCGTAGACGTGGGCTGCATCGTGGACAACGTAGCCACGGCATACGCCGTACACCAGGCCGTCATCATGCGCCTCCCCCTCACCCGCCGCATCGTCACCGTCACAGGGCCGTCGCTGCAACGCCCCGGCAACTACCTCGCCCCCTTCGGCACGCCCCTGTCCGCGCTCATCGAGGCCGCAGGAGGACTGCCCGAAGACACCGGCAAGGTCATCGCCGGAGGCCCGATGATGGGTCGTGCAGTGAGCTGCCTCGACGCACCCTCGACCAAAGGCACGAGCGGAATACTCGTGCTGCCGCGGGATATGTCGTCGCGCCGCGCCGCCGGGCCATGCATACGCTGCGGCAGGTGCGTGGACGCCTGCCCGATGGGGCTCGAGCCGTACCTGCTAATGCTCCACGCCGTGCACAGCCGCTGGGACGACGCTCGTTCGCACGGCGTGATGAACTGCATAGAGTGCGGCTGCTGCTCATACTCATGCCCCTCCGCACGCCCGATACTCGACCATATCAAGCTGGCCAAAATGAACCTCAAGAAACGCTGACAACACACACCTCCACCACACAATGGAAAACAAACTGACCGTCTCCATATCGCCCCACATACACTCAGGCAAGAGCATACGCCAGTGCATGTGGAACGTCGTTATAGCCCTCCTGCCGGCTCTCGCCATATCATTCTACACCTTCGGGCTGCCCGCGCTGGCAGTCACCGTGACAAGCGTCGCCGCCTGCCTGCTCGCCGAGTGGGCGATAGACCGGCTGCTGCTCAAACGCCGCCAGACGCTCGCCGACGGCTCTGCCGTAATCACCGGCCTGCTGCTGGCAATGAACGTGCCGAGCATACTCCCCTGGTGGATGGTCGTCATCGGCGCAGTCGTGGCGATAGGCATCGGCAAGATGTCCTTCGGCGGACTGGGGCAGAACATCTGGAACCCCGCCCTGGTAGGCCGCGTGTTCCTGCTGCTGTCGTTCCCCGCTGCCATGACAACATGGCCTACAGGCATACCTTCAGGCGCAGACGCTTCGACAGGCGCGACATTCCTCGTGGCACTCAACGCCGGGCAGGTGGACGCTTCGACCGCTGACATGGCCGGGCTGCTCATCGGCAACATGAACGGCTCCGCCGGCGAGGTAGGCGCGATAGCCATACTCACCGGGCTGGCATACCTGCTGCTCACACGCACCGTCACATGGCACATCCCCGTGTCGATACTCGCGTCAGCCGCGCTGCTCTCCTGGGCTTTGGGCGGAAGCCCCCTGCTCGACCTCCTCTCCGGAGGCATGCTCCTCGGCGCGGTGTTCATGGCTACGGACTATGTCACCTCCCCAATGACACGCACAGGACAGATCATCTACGGCATACTCATCGGCGCGATAACGATAGTCATTCGCCGCTTCGGCAGCTATCCCGAGGGGATGTCATTCGCCATACTGCTCATGAACAGCTTCACCCCGCTCATCAACCGCTACTGCCGCCCGCGCATACTCGGAGAAAGGAGGAAGAAATGAAACGGCCGCAATCCACGCTCGTCAACATGGTGCTGTCACTGGGCTGCATCACCATAATCGCCGGGGCCGTCCTCGGCGCGGTATACGCCGTCACCAAAGAGCCGATAGCCCGCCAGGACGCACAGCGGCAGTTAGACGCAATACGTCAGGTCACGCCGCAGTTTGACAACGACCCGACTGCCGACAAGTGGGAATACACCGCTCAGGACGGCACTGCCTGCACCGTATACCCGGCATACAGCGGCGGCACGCTCGCCGGAGCTGCAGTCAAGTCCTCGTCGCAGAACGGGTTTGCCGGCGAAGTGTCAGTAATGGCGGGCTTCAACGCCGACGGCACAATACGCGACTACCAGGTGCTGCAGCAGGGCGAAACCCCGGGGCTCGGCTCGAAGATGCAGACATGGTTCCGCGACACGACAGCCAGCCGCAGCGTAATCGGCAAGAACCCCACGACAGAGCCGCTGTACGTGACCAAAGACAAGGACAATAACGGCACCGTGGACGGCATCACCGCCGCCACCATCTCGTCACGCGCATTCCTCGAGGCCATGCGCGACGCCTTTGAGGCATACACACAATACCAACAGCAGAAAGGAGGCATGAAATGAAAAAGTACCTCAGCATAATATACAACGGCATCATCCCCGGCAACCCCGTCCTGGTGTTGCTGCTGGGCATGTGCGCCACCCTCGGCACGACATCCTCGGCCATGAACGGCATGATGATGGGCCTGGCCACGGCAGCGGTGCTCGTTTGCTCCAACGCCGCAATTTCCGCCATCAAGCCGCTCATCCCCGACAAGGTGCGCATACCGGCATACATCGTCGTCATAGCGTCATTCGTCACCGTGCTGCAGCTGTGCATCAACGCCTACCTGCCCGCGCTCAACGCCTCGCTGGGCATCTTCATACCGCTCATCGTGGTCAACTGCATCCTGCTGGGACGCGCCGAGGCTTTCGCCGGCAAGAACGGCGTGCTGGCCTCACTGTGCGATGGGCTGGGCTGCGGCATAGGCTTCGCCTTCGCACTTACCATTCTCGGCGCTGTGCGCGAGCTGCTGGGCACAGGCATGCTCTTCGGCATGCGCATCTACCCCGAAGACTACGGCATACTGCTGTTCGTCCTCGCCCCGGGAGCATTCCTCGCGCTCGGATACCTCATCGCCATAGTTAACAAAATCAGAAACAAATCCTGCTGACACAGACCATGCTGACATACATATCCATAATCGTCACCGCGATTTTCATCAACAACATCGTCCTCTCGCAGTTCCTCGGCGTATGCCCGTTCCTCGGCGTGTCGAAGAAGATAAGCTCCGCCCTCGGCATGGGGGCAGCGGTGACATTCGTCATAACGCTCGCCACTGCCGTAGCATGGCTGCTGCAGACATACGTCCTCACTCCCCTCGACCTGCAGTTCCTGCAGACCATAGTGTTCATACTCGTCATCGCGTTCCTGGTGCAGATGCTCGAGATCATACTCAAGAAAATCACCCCCGCACTCTACAAGTCGCTCGGCGTGTTCCTGCCCCTCATCACGACCAACTGCGCCGTCCTGGGCGTCGCGATACTCGTGATACAGAAGGGCTTCTCGCTCATGGAGTCCGTCGTCTACGGCTTCTCAACCTCGCTGGGCTTCACCCTCGCCCTGTGGATATTTGCCGGCATACGCGAACAGCTCGACCTCAGCGACACCCCGAAAGGGATGCGCGGAGTGCCCATCGCGCTCATCTGCGCCGGGCTGCTGGCAATGGCATTCATGGGATTTTCAGGCATCAAGATAGGCTGACGCCGCCGCTGTACAGCCCCTCGCGGGCTATGTATTCAGCGACACCGGCAGGCAGGTAATACCGCACGTCACGGCATGCGGCTATCTCGCCGCGTATGAACGTGGAGGACAGCCGGCATTCAGGCGTGTCAGGCAGCAGCACCGCCCCTGACGGCAGCTCCGAGGCCTCGACATCATAGCCGGGACGGGCGAAAACGATCACGCCGTACTCCGCAAGGATGCGGTCATGGTTGCGCCACTTGTCAAACACGCGGATGTTGTCCGCCCCCACCACCAGCCGGAACTGGTGCTGCGGCCAGCGGCGCGACAGTTCGCGCAGCGTGTCGTAGGTATAGGAAGGCTCTGGCATCGACAGCTCAATGCCGTCAGCCCGCAGGTATGGGCAGCCGCTGACGGCTATCTCCGCCATGCGCAGACGGTGCGCAGCGTCAGCGGGGGCTGTCACGCCGCGCTTCAGCGGGTTGAGGCGGCTCACCAGCAGCCACACGCAGTCCACCAAGCCGCTCTGCGCTATGTACGAGGCGACCATGGCATGGCCTATGTGTATCGGGTCGTAAGAGCCGCTGTAAACGCCTACCGTCATCCCCTGTCAGGCTGTGAAATCCAGAATAAGCCGCGTGACCTGCGCTACAGCCTCGTCCAGGTCGTCGTTGACAACAACGGCATCGTACTGCGGAGCGTATGACAGCTCCTCCTCCGCCTTGGCCAGGCGGCGAGCCACCGCCTCCTCGCTGTCAGTGCCACGGCCGCGCAGCCGCGCAGCAAGCGCCTCGAGCGACGGCGGCTGTATGAACACCGACAGGGCGCGGTCGCCGTAGATGCGCTTCACGTTGACACCGCCCTTGACATCGATGTCCAGGACAAGGTTGCGCCCCTCACCTACCACACGCTCCACCTCTGATGAAAGTGTGCCGTAGCGAGTGCCGTTGTACACCTCCTCCCACTCGATGAAGCGTCCAGCGCGGACAGCGGAGTCAAACTCCTCTGCGGTGATGAAGAAATAGTCCTTGCCGTCCACCTCGCCGGCACGCGGGCTGCGGCTCGTGGCAGAGACCGAAAAGCCCAGGCGCAGACGCTCGTCACCCATCAGGCGGTGTATTATGGTAGACTTGCCGCTGCCCGACGGCGCGGAGAATATGATGATTTTCCCTTCTTTCATTGCTTGTCCTTGTCAGTATGAGGTTTGTTGTCAAAGCACGTTGAGCACCTGCTCCTTGATCTGCTCCAGCTCGTCCTTCATCTTCACGACGATGCGCTGCATCTCCGCATTGTTCGACTTCGAGCCGAGAGTGTTTATCTCGCGACCCATCTCCTGCGCGATGAAGCCCAGCTTCTTGCCCTGCCCAGGCTCGCCGTCCATGGTCTCCATGAAATAGTTCAGGTGGGCACGCAAGCGGGTCTTCTCCTCGGTCACGTCGAGCTTCTCGATGTAGTATATCATCTCCTGCTCCAGCCGTCCGCTGTCAACCTCGACACCGGGCAGCTTGTCAAGCTGCAGCACCAGCTTCTCGCGCAGCTTCTCCACACGCTCCGCCTCATACGGGTCAACCAGTGCCAGCAGCTCGCTGATGCGCTCTATCTTGCTGCGGAAGAACACTTCCAGCTTTGCCCCCTCCTGAGCGCGGAACGCCGTCAGAGCCTCCACGGCATCAGCCAGGGCACGGCGTACAGCAGCCATCTCCTCCTCGCCGAGGGTGCGGGTCTCCGTGTGCATCACGTCTGGCATACGCATCAGCTGGCCCACCCAGTCCGTCGGGCAGCCGATGCCCAGCTCACCGCACATCTCCTCTATCTGACGCTTGTAGGTGCGCATGACAGCCACATTCAGCGTCACCGGCGCTTCACCGCCAAGGTTCTCGACAGTCACCGACAGATCCAGCTTGCCACGGCGCACAGCGTCCGACAGCTGCGAGCGCAACGACGGCTCAAGTTCACGGTAATAAGACGGGACACGCATCTGCAAATCCAACTGTTTGCTGTTCAACGACTTCACTTCAGCCGTTATCTTATTGAGGCAATATTCCACTGTGGCTCTGCCGAAGCCAGTCATAGACAATATCATAAATCCAATGCTTTGTTACCACAAAGTTAGCAAAAAAACACGGCATATACGCGCACTGGGCCGAAAAACCGCCGCATGGATATCATTTCTTCGAGCCTTTGCCAAACAGTTCAGAATGTGAGCCAAGGCGAAGCAGGTTTATGGACTGGTCCGCCTCGTCAAACCAGATAAGCAGGAAATCGCCCTCAATATGACACTCCAGGCAGTCCTTGTAGTCTCCGACAAGACGATGAGCCTTGTACCTTTCAGGCAGCTCTATTTCAGATGCCAGCATGTCTAGGACTTCCCTAAGCCTTGCAAGCTTGAGTGGGTTGTTCCTAATCCGCTTGACATCTTTCTTGAACTGCGAAGACGGGTGGAGTGCCTTCATACTCCCAGCGAGTTGAGCATTGCCTCAACACTCGAAGTGTCAACAGGCGTAGTATTGCGCAAAGCACCGCTGCGAGCCTCGTTAACGGCGGCAATGGTCGTTTCATTAGGCTCATTATAAACTACATCGAGCAGCACACACTCCACATAGTTGTTCAAACTGCGATGCTCACGGCGAGCCAGCTCCTTGAGCCGGTCAAGCAGATCTGCATTAAGACGGAACATGGTTGCCTTTTTCTTGGGAACAGTTACTTCCATAGTGCTATCATTTTATTTGCAAAGGTAATGCTTTCTGACAACACCTGCAACCCCTATCCACCCGCTGCATACAACCAAAGACGCGCCTCGCGGTGCGTCTTCTCTCGCGCTTCAGGATGGGCTTGAACCAACGACCCCCTGATTAACAGTCAGGTGCTC
>ERZ808240.386-NODE-386-length-58973-cov-13.308225_pt1 | contig 58973 bp, 56 predicted proteins | sample MGYA00521084_ERZ808240 | MGnify/ENA primary metagenome ERZ808240 (study PRJEB31516, sample SAMN03275571) | gut metagenome | biome: mammalia-associated habitat; material: feces | host: Papio cynocephalus | place: Kenya | collected 2012-08-06 ...
AAGCAGAAGCACCGACCGAGCCGGCAGGCGAGACCGCCGTAAGGTGCGTGGCAATTCGTTTTTCCCCTTTTTGGGTATTACGGATTCTTTCGTGCTTCGCACTCAGAATGACACGCTTTTTTAGTCATTGCGAAGCCGTGCAAACGGCTGTGGCAATCCGTCTCTCCCCTAAGGGTATTACGGATTCTTTCGCGCTTCGCACTCAGAATGACACGCTTTTTCGTCATTGCGAAGCCGTGTAAGCGGCTGTGGCAATCCGTTCCCCTTTCATTCGCAATAACAGCCTGTTGGACAAAACAATTGAAAAACTATGTAAATTCCAACACCTACGCATTAACCAAACTATCATCATTGGTCCAATATGTCATCTGTTCAAAATCTTTATTATAATTTGTTTTTATTGCTTTCCAATCTTCGCTCCTTTCTATCAGAACCTCCATAACCAATAAACCATACCACAATGCACAACTTTCACGGTCATATTTGTAAACCTTTTCCCATATTGTTTGGAGCGGTGTGTTTTCCCAACTTCCTGTTGCTTCCCACCCCGGAACAAAAAATTTGTTATCGTCACTCTTACTTATGAGGACTTTATCAATTATTTTGTTCACATAACTCTTTATGTTTTCAAATTCGTCTTGGCTTAAATTCTTTTTGCCGTAATTAAAAAACTTTTGTCTTGTATGCGGCATTTCAAATATTTGACTGCCGTTTTCAAACCATTCTAACATTTTAACTCCTTTTTAATTGTTTTTACCGAAATAATAATATCTTGGACTAGTAGTAGTGCCGATATTTGTTGTCAAAAGTTCACACGCTTTAGCAGGATCACTAAATACATTAGACACATAGGTGAGAGTATAACTATTTTCCGTTTCTTTTCTATACCATCCGTTTGTATCTTCAAAATAGACCTTTTCAATTCCGGAATAAATCAGGAATGACGCACCGGTTTCGCTGTAACGACCTCCCTCAATGTAATTAACTTTTGCAGGTATTGTTATTTCTTTAAGTTCATCACATAATGCAAAACACGAACCGTATATCTTTTCCAAATTGGCGGGCAAAGTAACATTTTTTAATTTTTTGCAACCAACAAAAACTTGCTTTGCGAGTTCTGTAATATTATCCGGCAATTCAATTTCTATTAAAGAATAACAGCCACCAAATGCAGAATTTCCTATAACAGTTATGGTGTTGGGTAGATTGATATCCGCAAGCGATGAACAGCCGTAAAATGCTGAATTTCCTATAACAGTTATGGTGTTAGGAAAAGTTATCGTTTTTAAACTTCCACACCCGTAAAAACCTGAATCGGCTATTTGTGTAACGGCTTTTCCATAAAACTCCGCCGGTATACTTACTTCCTCTATAAATGTTTTATAATCATCTTTAACAGCAACAGACAACGTGCCGTCATCAAGCAGTGTGAATTTCAAACATTCGGTATCGTTTTTGTAATTGAACTTTCCCAAATTGTCAAAAGTTCCGTCTGTATACGTTATTATCAATTCACCGTCTATAATCTCTGTTTTAGCTATTCCCCTTCCGTTCTCGCCTTTTTCACCTTGTGCGCCTGTATCGCCTTTTTCGCCTTTGGCTCCTGTTGCACCTGTATCACCTGTGTCGCCTTTAATACCCTTAATATTGCCAAGCAGTGTTACCGTGCCGTTTTCGCCGTATTTAACCGAAAGGTCGCCGCTTTCGCTAAGGGTTAATATCGGGGTTAAGCCGTCAGCGCCGTTTGTGCCGTCAGCACCCTTTATCGGGCCTATTTTATCGGAGCTTGTTCCGTCGGTATAATTAAACACAAGGTAAAAATCCTCGGTTAATGTAACCTTGGATATTCCGTTGCCGTCCTTACCGTCTGCGCCCACTACCGATTTATCAATTATTATCGGGTCGCCCTCGGACAATGTAATAACTAACTTGTTATCTTCATTTATCGTAACGCCGGTAACGCTTACGCCGTCAGCACCCTTATCTCCCTTTTCGCCTTGATCGCCTTTCTCACCTTTTTCACCTTGTGCACCTGTCTCGCCTTTTTCACCTTGTGCACCTGTCTCGCCTTTTTCGCCCTGTATACCTTGAACGCCTTGAACACCTTGTATACCCTGTTCGCCCTGAGCGCCGATGTCGCCTTTGTCTCCCTTGTCGCCTTTAGCGCCTGCGGCTCCTGTTGCACCGGTTTCACCTTTCTCACCCTGTATGCCTTGGTCGCCCTTGTCTCCTTTATCACCCTTTGCGCCCGTGGCTTTTATTTCGGTTGAAACATATGTAAGCCCGTTATCGGTTGAAATTTCCCATTCGTTTGTAAGCGGATTTATTTTTATTTTCGGCGAAATTCCGTCTTCGCCTTTCTCACCTTGAATACCCTGTATTCCTTGCTCACCCTTATCGCCCTTATCGCCCTTTGTTCCGAGTGCCGATACATTGGTAGAAGTCCAGTTTTCGCCATCGTCTTCCGAAATTTCCCATAATCCAGTTTCGGCGTTTATTCTTATTTTAGGTGAAATACCGTCTTTTCCGTCTGCACCCCTTATATTTTCAAAGGTAAAGGTGCGGCCGGTGCTTAGCTTAACCGTCATTGTACTGCCGGTAATGCTGATGTCGGTTATGCTGTCGCCCTGTTCGCCTTTTTCACCCTGAATACCCTGTATTCCCTGTTCGCCTTGGTCGCCTTTGTCTCCTTTATCACCTTTAGCGCCCGTGGCTCCGGTTGCACCGGTGTCTCCCTTTTCGCCTTTCTCGCCCTGAATACCCTGTATTCCCTGCTCGCCTTTTTCGCCTTTGTCTCCTTTATCACCCTTAGCGCCTGTGGCTCCCGTTGCGCCGGTATCTCCCTTTTCGCCTTTTTCGCCCTGAATACCCTGTATTCCCTGCTCGCCTTGGTCGCCCTTATCGCCTTTATCACCCTTAGCGCCTGTGGCTCCCGTTGCACCGGTATCTCCTTTTTCGCCTTTCTCGCCTTGAATACCCTGTATTCCTTGCTCGCCTTGGTCGCCTTTGTCTCCTTTATCACCCTTAGCGCCCGTGGCTCCCGTTGCGCCGGTATCTCCTTTTTCGCCTTTCACGCCTTGAATACCCTGTATTCCCTGCTCGCCTTGGTCGCCTTTATCGCCCTTAATGCCTGTTGCACCTACAACCTTGCCCACATTCACGGTTTTATTATTCGAAAAAGATAAAACAAGCTCGCCGCTTTCGTTTACGGCGGCGCCGGATATGCTTACTCCGTCGGTTCCGTTTGTGCCGTTTTTACCGTCAGAGCCGTCCTTACCGTTAACTCCGTCCTTTCCGTTAAGTCCGTCTTTACCGTTAACCCCGTCTTTTCCGTCAACTCCGTTTTTACCGTCGGCACCGTTTTTGCCTACGGCATTTCCGAGGTTAAGCTCGGTTCCGTCCGAAAGGGTGATTACAAGCTGACCATAGGAATTAAAGCAAGCGGTTTTAATGCTTTGAACGCCGCTTGAAATCAACGCATTAAGGCTTTGCGCCCATTCGTTTTCGGTGCCGTTGTAGCCTGCGCTTACCGCAAGCTGATATGCGGATTTTCCGTTTAAAGAGTCAAGCCAATCCTTTACCGTGCCGTTATAACCGTTTTTAACCGCAAGCTCGTAAGCCGAAAGCCCGTTTTTAACCGTAACGGACGACTGCACCGAGCCTTTCTTATTCACTAAAATGCTTGTTCCTGCGGAAAGCGCAATAACAAGTATTACGGTTAAAGCAACCGTAATAAGTTTTTTAAGCTTTTTGGATTTTAACATAACAGTAATTCCCCTTTTTATAATAGCTTTTCTCAAAAGGTGTACCTTTTGACATAAGTCCAAATTACAAAATTTGCTTATGCTCTTTCACAAAAAAAGGATAAATATGGAAAATAATCCTTGAAATACAAGGGTTTGTATGGTAAAATCAACATATAAAGCAGGAGTTCAAAAGGTACACCTTTTGAACTCCTGCTTTACCTTTTTATAAGCTTCAGCTCTCGGCGGCGGCGGTAAAACGTGCTTTTGCTCATACCGCACTTTTTAAGCGCCGCGTCGGTGGAAATAAGCCCTCTGTCCCACAGCCGCACTGTTTTTGCAAAGCCGTCGGGGATAGGTATTTCAGGTCTGCCGAACAATACTCCCTTTGCCTTTGCGGCGGCAATGCCCTGCGCCTGCCGTTTTTTAATATTTTCGCGTTCGTTTTGCGCCACAAACGAAAGAATCTGCAAAACAAGGTCTGCAATAAACGTTCCCATAAGGTCCTTGCCGTTCCGCGTATCTAAAAGCGGCATATCAATAACGCAGATATCGGCGCCTATTTCCTTGGTTAAAACGCGCCATTGCTTTTGTATTTCCTCGTAATTGCGGCCCAAACGGTCAATACTTAAAACATAAAGCAGATCCCCTGCCTTAAGCCTTTTCAACAGCTTTTTATACTGCGGCCGTTCAAAATCCTTGCCGGACTGCTTATCCTTAAAAATATTTTTTGCAGGCACACTGCGCTCGCAAAGCGCTATCAGCTGCCGTTCCTCGTTCTGATCCACGCTTGAAACGCGTACATATCCGTATTCTGCCATAAAAAATCACCTCCCTGCCGCATAATACAGGAAGGTTAAAGCCGATTAAAATGTAAATATGCTATTTTAATCTTGTTACCGCAAATATTGCAACGCCCAATATTACAAGAACCGCACCCGTAACGCGGTTAAGCGTTTCGGGCTTTGCCTTGTTTGCAATTACCGCCGCCAGCTGTGCGAAAACAAGAGTGCTTACAACGCAAACCGCAAGCGCCCCCATATCCGGCGCGCCGCCTATTGCAAAATGGCTTACGGCGCCCGTAAGCGCGGTGGCGCTCATAATAAACACGCTTGTGCCAACGGCGGTTTTAAGCTCGTACCCCAAAACCGAGGTAAGCACCAGCAGCATCATCATACCGCCGCCCGCGCCCACAAAGCCGCAGATAAACCCGACGCCTGCGCCGCATATTACCGAGCGCACCGCCTTTTGGCGCACCGTGGCGGACGAAAGGCGCTTTTTAGGCGCAACAACGGGCTTTACAATAAATTTAACGCCCAAAATAAAGGTCATAAACACCGAAAAGCCGCCCATTGCGGTTTTCGGCACAATGCTTGCAACAAAGCTGCCGCAAAAGGTGAAGGCCAAAACGGAGATCATCATAATAATGCCGTTTTTAATATCAAGATTTTTATTTTTACCGTAGGTATAGGCTGAAACGGCGCTTGCCAAAACATCGCTTGCAAGGGCAATGCCCACAGCCATATAAGGATCCATATTTAAAAAAGCAATAAGCATAGGACTTATCACCGCGGCGGCGCTCATACCGGCAAAGCCGGTGCCGAGACCGGCGCCCAAGCCCGCTAAAATACAAATAATAACTTTAAACATAATTTCTCCGTTTGTTCTGCTTATTCCGAATAAACCGATGTTAAGCCGAAATACTCTTCAAGAGTAAGTCCGCTTGAATAAATTTTCGCCGCGTTTTCAACGCCTATGTACCTGTAATGCCAAGGCTCGTACATATAGCCCGTGATATGCTCCTTGCCCTCTGGATAGCGCAAAATAAACCCGTATTTATATGCGTTTTCGGCAAGCCATATTGCCTGAGGCGTTCCTGTAAATCTGCTGTCGGCATAGTTTATGTCAAAGGCAAGTCCCGTTTGGTGCTCGGAGTAGCCCGGACGCGCGGAATACCTGTCTGCATTTTTTACGCCGTCGCGCCTTACATAGCTGTTATACAGGTTTTTCTGCACGTTATAGCTTCTGAAACCCGAACATACCCACATATCAAGATTTTGCTCCGCCTTTGCGGCGGCAAACATTTGATCTAAGGCAGCCTTTGCCTCGCTGTTTACGCCGGGGTTATAATTGCTCGGAAGAGGATAGGATTTATTTACTATAAGTATTCCCTCGCGGTATGTCATTTCAATTTTTATCGGCGCGTTTACCGTTACCTTAAACACCGCGCTCACTTCGGGGCTGTCGGCGGATTTTACCGTTACGGTGCAGCCGCCCTCGCCTATGGCGGTGATATTTCCGTATTTATTAACGGTTGCCACGGCTGTGTTGTCCGATTCCCATATTTCCGCCTTATTGCTTGCGTTTTCAGGCAGCATTGTAACAATGGGCATAAATCTTTCGCCTATATTAAGCGTTTTTTCATAAGCGCTCAGCTTTATTTCCTCAACCTTTACATAAACAGGCTCGTCCGGTATGCTGTTTACAGCGGGTACAACCGCTTCGCTTGACTCCGAAGAGGAAACAGCGCTGACTGCCAAGCTTTCAAAAGCGGAAGACGCGTTATCTTCATTACCGGAGGTTTTGCAGGCGGCAAGCGATAAAGCAATAATAAGCGCCGCCGCTAAGTAATATAATTTTTTCATAAAATCACCGATAATATAATACCATACATTTAAGCCGATTTAAAGGGGAATTTAAAAAATAAAACGATTTTTGTTTATCAATCTGTCGAAAAAACGGTTATTGCGTGTGATATACTTTTTGTCGCTGCGAAGCCGTGTAAACGGCTGCGGTGATCCGTCTTTCCTCTAAGGGTATTACGGATTCTTTCACGCTCCGCGTTCAGAATGACAAGCCGGTTAGTCATTGCGGTGCGGGTGTCCTGTGGACACCTCTGCGGAGCAGAAGCACCGACCGAGCCGGTAGGCGAGACCGCCGAAAGGCGTGCGGCAATCCGTTTCTCCCCTTTAAAAAATACAGCCGCCGCACCGGTCAAGCCAATGCGGCGGCTGTATTATTTTTTATTTTGAATATTTCTTTCTAGGAACGTAGCTTGTGTGCAGGTCGTGGTGTGCCTTATGACCGCCGAAGCCGTCGTACCATTCGCTGTAAAGCGCCTTTACAACGGGGGATTCGTGCGATTTACGCAGTGCCATTGAAGCGTCCTGATCGTAAAGCGCCTTAGCCCTGACAGCCTTTAAGTCAACAGTATCTCTTACATACTGCGGCTGAATCGGCTGACCGCCGCCGTTTACACAGCCGCCGGGGCAGCCCATTATTTCAACAAACGCCCAGCCGTCGGGGTTGCCGTTTTTCATTCTGTCCATAACGCACTTGGCAGCTGCCGCGCCTGAGGCTACGGCAACCTTTATATCGCTGCCGTTAATGTTAACGGTAGCCTGTTTAAGGCCCTGTGTGCCGCGCACCGCGGTAAAGTCGATATCGGTATTATCCTTGCCGGTAAGCCAGTCGTTAGCGGTTCTGAGCGCCGCCTCCATAACGCCGCCCGTAGCGCCGAATATAACCGCCGCGCCCGTGTCTTCACCGAGCGGAGAGTCAAATTCTTCATCGGGCAGATTTGTGAAGTTTATACCTGCGCGCATTATCATACGCGAAAGCTCACGGGTGGTAATGGCAATGTCAACATCGGGCACGCCCGCCGCGCTCTGGTCTTCCCTGCCGATTTCAAATTTCTTTGCCGTGCAGGGCATTACCGAAACGGAAACTATGTCTTTCGGGTCAATGCCCATTTTATCGGCATAGTAGGTCTTTATAACCGCTCCCGCCATTTGCTGCGGTGATTTGCAGGTGGAAAGATGCTCTAACATATCGGGATAATAATACTCGCAGAACTTAACCCAACCGGGCGAGCAGGAGGTTATCATCGGGAGTGTGCCGCCGTTTTTAATGCGTTCAACAAGCTCGTTAGCCTCTTCCACTATTGTAAGGTCGGCGGCAAAATCGGTATCGAAAATCTTATCGAAACCGAGACGGCGTAAAGCCGCAACCATTTTGCCCTCAACGTTAGTGCCTATCGGCATACCGAAGCATTCGCCCAAGGTAGCGCGGATAGACGGAGCGGTCTGAACCACAACGTGCTTATCGGGGTCGGCAAGCGCCGCCCAAATCTTATCGGTATCGTCCTTTTCAACCAATGCGCCGGTAGGACATACAACGGTGCACTGACCGCAGGAGATACACGGTACATTTGAAAGACCAACCTCAAACGGAGTGCCGATTGCAGTATCGATACCGCGGTTATTAGCGCCTATAACGCCCACATACTGCTCGTTGCAGGCAGCAACGCAGCGGCGGCAAAGCACGCACTTGTTGTTATCCCTTACAAGGTGGGGGGTTGAGGTATCAAGCTCATAGGTCGGCTTAAAGCCCTCAAAGGCAGACTCCTCTACGCCGTAATCGCGGCAGAGCTTTTGCAGCTCGCAGTTTGTGGAACGAACGCAGGAAAGGCACTTTTTCTCGTGGGTTGAGAGAATAAGCTCCAAGGTAGTCCTTCTTGCTTTCTGAATTTTTTCGGTGTTGGTAAGAACCTCCATACCCTCGCTTACGGGGTAAACGCAGGCGGTAACAATGCGGAAGCCCCTGCCCTCGTTAGCCTCAACAACGCAGATACGGCAAGCGCCTATCTCGTTTTTCTCTTTCATAAAGCAAAGGGTGGGAATTTCAACGCCCGCTTTTCTTGCGGCGTCCAATATGGTAGAGCCTTTTTCTACGCTTACCGAAATACCGTTTATTTTAACATTTAACATATCCATTATTTAAGGCTCCTTTCTTACTTTTTAACTATTGCGCCGAACGGGCAGTTAGAAATACAAGCGCCGCACTTGATACAAGCGGTCTGATTGATTTCGTGCGGATTTTTAATAGTACCGCTGATAGCGCCCACAGGGCAGTTACGGGCGCACTTTGTGCAGCCCTTACATTTATCGGCAATAATCGAGTAAGAAACAAGATCCTTACATACGCCGGCAGGACATACCTTATCGGTAACGTGAGCCACATATTCGTCACGGAAGAATTTAAGTGTTGCAAGCACGGGGTTAGGTGCTGTCTGACCGAGACCGCAAAGGGAATTTTGCTTAATGTAGTGGCAAAGCTCTTCCATTCTGTCAAGGTCTTCAAGCGTGCCGTTGCCCTTTGTGATTTTATCGAGCAATTCAAGCAGTCTCTTTGTACCTACGCGGCAAGGAGTACATTTACCGCAGGACTCGTCAACCGTAAATTCAAGGAAGAATTTAGCCATATCAACCATACAGGTGTCTTCGTCCATAACTATAAGTCCGCCAGACCCCATCATACAGCCGATAGCGGTTAGGTTATCGTAGTCAACCTCGGTATCGATAAGGCTTGCGGGAATACATCCGCCCGAAGGTCCGCCTGTCTGCGCGGCTTTAAACTTCTTGCCGTCCGGAATACCGCCGCCTATATCTTCAATTATATGGCGAAGCGTTGTACCCATAGGAATTTCAACAAGTCCCGTGTGCTTTATCTTACCGCCCAGGGCGAATACCTTAGTACCCTTAGAGCGCTCTGTTCCCATTGAGGCAAACCACTCGGCGCCGCGAAGAATAATCTGCGGAATGTTTGCAAAGGTTTCAACGTTGTTTTCAACCGTGGGTGAGTTGTAAAGTCCCTTAACCGCAGGATACGGCGGGCGGGGTCTCGGCTCGCCGCGGTTGCCTTCAATTGAGGTCATAAGCGCGGTTTCCTCGCCGCAAACGAACGCGCCGGCACCAAGGCGGATATGAAGGTCAAAATCAAAGCCCGAACCGAAAATATCCTTACCCAAAAGCCCGTATTCACGCGCCTGGTCAATAGCTATCTGCAAACGGTGAACGGCTATCGGGTACTCTGCACGAACGTAAACATAACCTTGTGTTGCGCCTATTGCATAGCCCGCAATAGCCATAGCCTCAATTACCGAGTGCGGGTCGCCCTCAAGTACCGAGCGGTCCATAAACGCGCCGGGGTCGCCCTCGTCCGCATTACATACAACATACTTCTGCGGAGCCTTATTCGGCGCGCACAAAGCCCACTTTCTGCCCGTGGGGAAGCCGCCGCCGCCTCTGCCGCGAAGGCCCGAATCGGTAACGCACTTAATAACGTCCTCCGGTGTCATTTCGGTTAAAACCTTACCGAGAGCGGCGTAGCCGTCCATAGCTATGTATTCGTCAATATTTTCGGGATTGATAACGCCGCAGTTACGAAGAACAACACGGTTCTGCGATTTATAGAAAGCGGTATCACCGAGGGATACGTTACCCTCGATTTCATCAGCCACGTTACCTGTATCGTTATAAACCAAGCGCTCAACAATACGGCCTTTAAGCAGGTGCTCCTCAACTATTTCCTTAACGTCCTCCGGGGTTACTCTGCTGTAAAAAGTACCGTCAGGATAAACGATAACAACCGGTCCCAAAGCGCAGAGACCGAAACAGCCTGTCTGTACGAGCTTTACCTCGTCCGCAAGTCCGCAGCTTTCAATATTCTCGGCAAATGCCTTTTGAATATCGTGGCTTCCCGAAGAGGTACAGCCGGTACCGCCGCAGATCAACACATGTGCACGAATCATTTTTTTACCTCCAAATTTTTACTTATGAGCGGCTATCGTATATTCGTTTACGACGTTACCGTTTTTAAGATGCTCCTCAATTACGCGCGCTGCCTTTTCGGGAGTCATTTTAACATAGGTTACCTTTTCCTTGCCCGGCTCGAAGACCTCTACAATAGGCTCTAACTGGCAAATGCCTATGCAGCCTGTCTGTGAAACGGTCACCTTTTCCGTAAGCCCCTCTTTGTTTACGCCCTCAACCAGAGCGTTCAAAACGGGGCGCGCGCCTGCCGCGATTCCGCAGGTTGCCATTCCGACTACAACGCGAACGCTGTTAAGCCCCTCGCGAAGAATGACCTTATCGCGCATTTTTTCCTTTATTGCCTGTAATTCAGCCAATGATTTCATATGTTTTCTTCCTTTCTTAAGGTTTCTTCTATGAATTTAAGCACCTCATAGCTGTTAAGCGGCACTTCTTCGAGAACCGCGCGCAGCTCCCTTGTATCAAGGGTTACGCTTTTGTTCCCGTAGGTGTGCGCAAACAGAAAATCGGTATCGGGGTGGCCCTGTATTAAGGTCACAATACTTGAAACAACGTCGCCGAGCGGCGTATAATCAATATGCTTTTTATTGAATACCGCCGTAACTTCGGTTCCGTGGTCTTCGGGGTATTCGCTTAGGGCTTTCGATGAAATACAAAAAGTGCCGCCCGTCTGCTCCGCCTCCATTTTTAAAAGCGGCAGCCCCATTCCTACCTTGCGCGTGGTGCGCGTGGTGTAAAACGGGTCGGTGACGGATCTAAGCGTTTCAGCAGTCATTCCGCAGCCGTTATCCGAAATTTTAAGCGTCAGCGTATCGTCGGTTTCGTTTACGGTAATTTCCGTAAGCGCAGCCCCCGCCTTCACCGAATTTTCGGCTATATCAAGTATATTAAGCGATATTTCCTTCATACCGCACCCCGTAAATAGTTTATAAGCTCCTGTGCGGCGTTTTCCCTGCCGCAGTCAAGCTCTATGTAAGCGCCGCGCTCGTTTATATTCCATAGATAGTGAGCGTCGGAGCTTGTTATAATTTTTTTGCCGTATTTCTCGGCATATTCCGCCGCCTTTTCCCCGTCGTTTACTTCCGCAAACGGAAAGTGCGGTTTTTCGGGGAAAAAGCCTAAAACTGCCAACAAGCCGTTTGATTGCCTGTCGATATGTGCCGGAAAGCACACGCCGCCGTATTCCTCCGCTGCCTGCGGCACTTCTTCAAGCGAAAGCGCAGTAGCGTTTATAAGCAGATAATCGTCATAACCCGTGATATTATCGTTTTCATCGGTAATGCGCTGTTCCCCGAAAATATCGGGGCGGTTTTTAATTTTTATCCGCTTGCTTTCAAGCAGGTTTTCAAATTCCATAGCGCCCGAAAGTGTGGGAAACAGACAAACCGCGTGAATATCCTCCGCCGTTGTAAGCTCTGTTCCCGCTACCGGAATTATTCCGTGCCGCTTTGCCGCTTTGAAAAACGCGGGGCAGTTTTTTAGGGTATTATGGTCGGTAAGCGCCATAATATCCAGTCCGTTAAGCTTCCCCATTCCCGCAATGCTGTCGGGCGTCATATCGTTATCCCCGCATGGGGATAAGCAGGAATGAATGTGCAGATCGTAATAATACCTCATAAAAGCGAGTGAAGCGTTACCGCCGCCTCGTAAGCAGAGCCGGAAAAGGAAAGTATATTAACGCCCTTTTCTTCCGCCGTTTTAGAGACGTCCGCGGGTATTTCCACACTCTCCGCCGCTATTATGCAGGCAACGTCTGCAAGGGACGCCACCGCCGCAATATTGGCGTTGGACATTATGGTTATCCACGCGTCGCCCGAATGCGCCCTGCCCATTACCCAGCTTAAAAGGTCGCCTATATAAACGCCGGTTATTTCTCTTTGCGGTTCGGGCGTTGCAACCGCGCCGAAACCGTTTTTTAAAAGACCTTCTACCGTCATTTACCGTCGCCCTCCTTATATAAGGGACATTTTGCCCCGCAGGATCTGTTTCTTACCGAGTCTTCGGCAAACGCGCGGCAGTTAGGCGCTCCGCACGCGCCGCAGTCAATACCGGGTAAGGTATCGCGCAGCTTTTGAATATCCGCCATCATACGCATTGATTCAGCCATACTGTCGCTGAGTCTGGAAATTGGGTGATAAGTAGGTATTTCGTTGAAAATGTAGCTTTCGGGAATATAGCTTTCTTCCTTTGAAAGAAAGTTTTGCGAAACGGGCAAATATCTTCTTAACGTTTGCAGCCGCGCCTTTGCTATAAAGGGGTTTTGCATTGTCATAACCCCGCCTACGCAGCCGCCCGAACACGCGTTAAGCTCAATAAATTCAAGCGACGGTATATTGCCGTTTTCCACCTGATCGAGCACCCGTATCACGTTTTCAATTCCGTCCGCTGCCAAATAGCTTTCGTTGAATATTGCGGTAGCCTCGCCGCCGGTGCTTGCCCAGCCAATGCCTATCATACCCGAATTTGAAAGCGACTTTACATCTGCTTTAGGCTGCATTTTCGCTATAAGCTGAAAGTAAATATCGTTAATTGATACCACCGTATCAACCTGACTTTTATAGCCTGCAAACCCGTTTTTTACATAGCTTACCTTTGCGGGACAGGGCGAAATAAAGCAAACGCCTATTTCTTCGTCCGATAATTCGGGGTGCTCCCGCTTTGCCTTTTTGCGGGCAAGCTTAGCCGCAATTTCCATTGGCGGCAGCATATGTATAATATTATCGGTAAGGGACGGAAAGCGTAAGCCTATAAGCCTTATAACAACGGGGCACGCCGAGCTTATAGCCGGTTTTTTAACCCCCTCGGTTTTAAGGTAAAGCCTTGTGTACGCGCTAACGAGTTCCGCCGCGGCGGAAACCTCAAACACATCGTCAAACCCAATTTTAAGCAGACCGTCAAGCACATAGTCAACGTCTTCTAAATTATCGAATTGACCGTATAAAGAAGGCGCGGGCAATGCGATTTTCCACTTGAATTTATCCATTGCCGAGAGCTTTTCGCAAACCGCCTTTTTCGCGTTATGCGGGCATACCCTTATACATTCGCCGCAGTCTATACAGCGGTCTGGGTTTATTGAAGCGTGGCCGCCGCGTATTCTTATTGCCTCAGTCGGGCAGTGCTTTAAGCACGCGGTGCAGCCGCTGCACTTTTTTTCGTCAAGGTAAACCGAATGCTCATATTTGTTCATCTGAACACCTGCCGAAAATATTATTTAAAGCATAACCTTCATTGTAATGTCCGTACCCACGCCCACCGTAGAGCTTATCTCCATACTGTCGGTATAGCGTTTCATATTCGGAAGTCCCATTCCCGCGCCGAAGCCTAAGGAACGTATCTGATCAGACGCAGTGGAGTACCCCTCCTGCATGGCCCGCTCAATATCTTTAATTCCGGGACCTTTATCGTGCAGGAATATTTCAATACAGTTTTCATTCACAGTAACGTCGGCCTCGCCGCCGCCCGCGTGAATTACCATATTTATTTCGCCCTCGTACATTGCAATGGAAACCCTGCGTATTATTTCGGGCGGAAGCCCTAATTGCCTTAAATTTTTCTTAACCTGAACCGAGGCCTTACCTGCCGATGTAAAATCCTCGCCGTCAACGTCAAAATGAAATTTTAAAGCTTCAGGCATTTCTTACCTTGTTTCCTACAAGACCGTTGCTGTAAAGAAGACCGCACGCCTCGTACATTCTTTTATCGGTAGCAAGCATTACTATGCCGCAATCCTTAGCCAGCTCAATCATTTCGGCAGTAGGCATTTTGGAACGTACAAACACTATACAGTTCATATCCATCATTTCGGCGGTTCTTACAACCTGTAAATTAACAAGCCCCGTAAGCAGCACCGCCTGATCCTTTACATACGCCAGCACATCGCTCATCATATCGCTGCCGCAGGCGGAATAAACATGACGTGAAAGCCCGTCCTCGCAGCAGATGACCTTTGCGCCCAGCAAATCTCTTATAGTACCGATCTTCATATGCGGAGTATCCTTTCAGGATTTATTTACCGAAGCCGTATTTTTCAAGTATTCCGTCAACATCGTCTACGGTAAGTCTGCCGTAAACCTCGTCGTTAACGGTAAGTACGGGAGCCAAGCCGCAAGCGCCTATACAGCGGCAGGCGGTAAGCGAAAATCTGCCGTCCTCCGTGCATTCGTCCGCACCGATGCCCAAGCGTTCGCTGAGCTTATTGAAAATATCGCCCGAACCCTTAACATAGCACGCCGTACCGAGACAGACAGATATGTTGTATTCCCCCTTGGGTGAAAGCGAAAACTGTGCGTAAAACGTAGAAACGCCGTATACCTTTTCAAGCGGTACGTCCATTCCCTCGGCTATCATTTCCTGAACCTCCATAGGCAGGTAGCCGTAAACGTCCTGCGCCTGCTGCATAACTGCCATCAAAAGACTTTTATCGTGCTTGTTGGCTTCAATTATTTCACGCAGCTTTTTTTCCTGTTCAGCTGTTCCCTTAAAGGGAAGCTTACTGATCTTTTTTTGCATCAATCGAATCCTCCTTCGATAAATTCTATGCGGACGGCACCCGTCATAATACGACAGTATGTGTCAATCTACATATACCTATGTAGTATAACATATATTATCAAATTTGAAAAGTCTTTTTCGATAATTTTTTAACGAAATTACGAAGAATTTTTAATTTAATTTAAACCAAATTTGTTTTTTCGGTGAAAATATTGAAAAAGAGCGACTGTTGTAGTATAATAAATGAAATTTCTTTCTTCGAGGTTTACGATGAAACTGATAATAAAGCTTTCGGCGATTATAACCGCTCTTGCCCTGCTTATCGTTACGGCAGGCTGCAGCGACAGTTATCAGGACGCCGTTATATATTTTGAAATTCCCGAAAAGCCGTTTACCTTTGATCCGCAAACCGCCTCAAGCGATTCCGAGCTTGCGGTAACGGCAAATATATATGAAGGTCTGCTTCGTAAAAACGCCAGCGGAGCTATTGTATGCGGTATGGCGGCAAATTTCTCAAAACAGGGCCTTACCTATACCTTTACATTAAGGGATAACGCCGAATGGAGCGACGGTACGCCCGTTACCGCGGCGGATTTTGTGTTCGGGCTTCGCCGCGCGGTGCAGCCCGAAACCAAGGCGCCGTTTGCCTCGCGCCTTTTTGCAATTGAAAATGCAGAGCAGATATATAACGGCAAGCTTTCGCCCGAAAGCTTAGGCGTTTCGGCGCCCGACGAAAAAACCGTAATTATAAAGCTCTGCCGCGAGGACGATAAATTTGAAGAATCCCTCACAACCTCTGTTGCAATGCCGTGCAACGAAGAATTTTTCGGCAAATGCGGCGGAAAGTACGGGCTTACGTTAGATACGGTGATTTCGTGCGGCAGCTATATGCTCACTCGCTGGAAAAAAGACCCGTTTGCACTCAGAATTAAAAACAATACGCATTATAACGGCACGTTTAAGCCCAAAAATTCCGCGGTTTACATTACCGCTTCCGAGGATAAGACCGCAATAGAGCGGCTTACGGAAAACGGAGCGGACATTGCCTTTATTGATTCCTCGCTTACCGATACAGCCGTTAAAAACGGGCTTAAAACCGCCGAATACTGCAATATTTGCTGGTTTCTTACAATGAATTCCGAATTGCCCGCGGCTCTTCGCAAATCGCTTGCAATGCTTATAGGACCGGAGGTTTACGGTAAAAGCCTTAAATCGGGTTACTCTGCCGCAACGTCTGTTTTTCCGCCTGCAGTGCTTAAAAGCCCCGACGGCACGGGAATGACCGCTTATAACTTAGCGGCCGGAAAAGAGCTGTTTATAAAAGAGGTTTCAAAGCTTGAGGATAAAAAATTCCCTGCCGACATAAGGCTTTACTATTATGACAACGGCGTTATAAAGCCCGTTATTACCGATATTGTAGGGCACTGGCAAAATAATCTCGGCGCTTTTATAAATATTGAGGCTGCCCAAAATGTTGATAATTTAACATCGGAGCTTAAAAACCAAACGCTTACAATGGCGGTATTCCCCATTCGCGCCGAAAGTGATGTTTTAAGCGAATATCTTGAAAACTTTTCCGCCGTTTCGGGCAACAGCGTTTCGGAAATACAAAGCAATATTTTAAAGGGAAGCAATATTTTCCCCCTGCTTTTCCAAAACACCTCTATTGCCTACTCTTCCGCTTTAAGCGACGTTGCAACCGCTTTGGGCAACGGATATATAGATTTTTCATTTATTGTAAAAACAGAGTCATAAAATCAATCGCCGTGTGATCACACGGCGATTGATTTTATATATTTATATTTAATTATGGTAAAGCTTTTTGGTTTGATAATTCGGCTCGCAGGTCATATTTACGCCAAGCTTTCTGAACACCTGATCGTCCACGCGCGCCAAAATAACGCTTGAGTGCGCCTCTGTACCCCTTAACTGCTTAACGGTATCAAGCGCCTTTTTTGCCATATCGCTTGTTGCCGCGCATATTGAAAGTGCGGTAAGCACCTCGTCTGTATGAAGACGCGGATTATGGTTGCCCATAATTTCTGTTTTAAGGCGCTGTATCGGCTCTATTACAGACGGCGATATTAAATCGATATTATCGGGTATGCCGGCAAGAATTTTAAGAGTGTTTAAAAGCATCGCCGCCGCAGGACCTAAAAGGCTTGAGGTTTTGCCGGTTACTATTCTGCCGTTTGCAAGCTCTATCGCAACGGCGGGCGCTCCCGTTATTTCCGCTTTATCAAGCGCCGCCTTTACAACAGGCCTGTCTGCAGCGGTAACCCCCGCCTGATTCATTAAAAGCTCGATTTTCGAAACGTCGCTTTGCTCGGCAAGCCCCTGCCTTACGCTTACCAAAGCCGCATAATAGCGGCGTATTATTTCCTGCTTTGCGGCGCAGCGCACGGCTTCGTCGTCCACAATGCCGTAGCCCGCCATATTAACGCCCATATCGGTGGGGCTTTTATAAGGCGATTCGCCCAAAATTCCTTCAAGCATAGCGTTAAGCACGGGAAATATCTCGATATCCCTGTTATAATTTACGGTTGTTTTGCCGTATGCTTCAAGGTGGAACGGATCTATCATATTAACATCGTTAAGATCTGCGGTTGCCGCCTCGTACGCTATATTTACTGGGTGCTTAAGCGGAATATTCCAAATAGGGAACGTTTCAAATTTGGCATAGCCCGCTTTAATACCGCGCTTATGCTCGTGGTAAAGCTGGGATAAGCAGGTCGCCATTTTCCCGCTGCCGGGACCCGGTGCCGTAACAACAACAAGCTTTCTCTCGGTTTTAATGTAATCGTTTTTGCCGAAGCCCTCTTCGCTTATTATATACGGTATGTTAGAGGGATAATCCTTTATCGGATAATGGCGATATACCTTAACCCCTAACTTTTTAAGGCGGTTTTCAAACGCTTCGGCAAGCGGCTGACCAGTATAACGCGTTATAACCACGCTGCCAACGTAAAGACCTATGCCCCTGAACGCGTCTATAAGCCTTAGGGTATCAAGATCATATGTAATGCCGAGATCGCCGCGGCGCTTGTTTTTTTCAATTGCGTCGGCATTTATCGCTATTACTATTTCGGCGTCGTCCTTAAGCTCCAACAGCATTTTAACCTTGGCGTCCGGCTCAAAGCCCGGCAAAACGCGCGCGGCATGATAATCGTCAAACAGCTTTCCGCCGAATTCCATATAAAGCTTTCCGCCGAACATAGCTATACGGTCGCGTATGTTTTTAGATTGCAGTTCTATATAATTTTTATTGTCAAATCCTGTTTTTTTCATAGTTCTCTCCGTTTTCGTATTTCTTTTGTACTTCCTTTGCCCTGTTTACAGTCATATCTATAAGCTCCGGCGGCGAAAGTACCCTTATTTTATCACCGAAGCTTATTATCCACGTAACAAGCGCGTCCGAAAGCGCGGCTTTAACCGTAAAGCAAAATTCGTCGTCCGTTACGTTTTTTATAAATATATTTTCGCCGAATCTGTCCGCCGCCTGCTCTGTCATAGTCTTTTTGCAGCACAGCTCCACATCGCAGAGCCTGCCGCCGTACATACTGAAAAGCCCCGCGGTATAATCCGAAACGTCAAAATAATCGCTGTATTTGCTGACAAATGAAAAATGCCGCTGCTTTTCATCGGTTTTATTTACCTTTTTCATTCTGTCAAGGCGAAGATGAATTAAATTATCGTATTTTTCGTAATTGCCTATAACGTAATAATGATCGTCCTGCCAGGTAAGCGCATACGGGCTTATTTTCATATGCTTTATGCTTTTTGAAAGCCTGCGGTCGTTTGTTAGGGTGCGGCTTACATAGTCAAATTCTATTTTAACCTTTTCCTTTATCGCCGCGCTTATATTATCTATACTGTAAAAAATCTCTTCATTATCGCACTTTGAAGACGGGGAAAACCAAACGCGCTTTTCGCGCTTTTCCCTGCTGCTTTCCGATAAAAAGAAATCAAGCTTTTCTATAAGGCTTCTTGTTTTAGAGGCGCTTATAAATTTTGCCGTCCGCACCGCGTCTGCAAGCAGATATATTTCAGGCTCTTCAAATTCGCGCGAGGCTAAAAACCAACCGCGCGGGTTACCGGATTTTATAATATCAAACCCGTAATCCGTAAGCGCCGCTATATCGGCGTAAACCGACTTCCGCTCGGCTGTAATTCCCCTTTTTTCAAGCTCGCCGCATATATATGCGGCGGTTACGGGGTGCTCCTCGTCGCTTTTTTCGCGCAGTATATCAAGAACATAAAGCGGTTTTAATCTTTGCCCGTATTTTCTTGCCACTTAACCGCCCTCTCTTTAAATTCCTCGTATGAAAACATTCCGTTCAGCAAATCAAGCATAGCCGAAGATGATAAATTATCCGGCATATTTATAAAACGCAAAAAGCTTTTCCGTTTTTCCGCGCTTTCCTTACAGCCGGAAAGCGAAAAGGAAAACATATCCGCCTTTGTTATTTTACGGCGGCTGTCCGTTTGTTCGCAAAACACGCCGCATTCAAAAAGCGCCTTTTCTATTATTTCGGGCGTCATACCCTCAACGCCCAGTATTCCCTCGCGCGAGGGTGCGTCCTTTCGCCTTTCCTTACCGCCGATACGCGGAACATAAACATTGATTATTTCCGCGTTTCCCGCAATTTTTTTAATATGCGCGCGGATAAGAGCGCCCGCCGAATCCGAATCGGTTATAACAATAACGCCGTTTTTTTGAGCCAGCGCCTTAATAACGGCGCATTTTTCCTTATCCTTAAATATACCGAAGCCGTTTGTAGGAATAATTACCGCGTCTATAATATTGCAAAGCGTTATCTTATCATATTTGCCCTCAACTATTACCGGCTGTTTAAGCTTGATCAACCGTTTCACCCTTTGCAATTATATAAATAAGCCTTACCGTAAGCTGTTCAAGCACGGTGCGCGGGTCGGCGCCGGCGGTTTTAAGCCCTTTATCGGCAAGTATTAAAGCGTTAAAGCTTAACGAAAGCCTTTTAAAATCCATTTTTTTAAGGTTTTGCGCCGCCCTTTCAAGCACAAATTCCCTGCCCTTATACCCGAAAAGCGCCGCTGTTTCGGAAATTTTCATTCCCTTTTTCCCCGTAACGTAAAGCCTGTACATATCAACATAAACAGATGAAACGGTATAAAGTATCATCATCGGCTCAAGCCGCATAAAAAAAAGCTCGTCAAGAACCGAAAGCGCCTGCCCCGCGTCCTTTGCCAGTATCCATTTTGAAAGATTGTAAACCGAAGCTTCGGGCGTTTTTATGCAAACCTTATCAACATCGTCCTTTTCGATAATTCCGCCCTGCTTATAAGCGCACAGCTTTTCAAGCTCGTTCTTAAGTATTGCAATATCGTCCCCCGCAGTTTCCACAAGATACCTTGCAGTACCCGTGCCGAACCTGCATTCGCGTTTTGCGGCGCCCGTTTCAAGCATTTTTACAAGTTCGGGTGTTTTGCGGTGATTTAAAAGCACCGCCGCGCCGCCGCCCTTTTCGGCGCTTGAAACAAGCTTTTTAAATTTAGCGCTTTTCTTAACGTCAAACTCTAAGCTGTCAAACCAAATTATAAGCACCGCGGTATCGGCAGTGTCGCTTGCAAGCAGATACAGCTTTTCAAGCTCTGATTTTGAGCAATGCTCAAAATCGTAATCGCAAAGCACGGCGCATTTTTTATCCGCCATAACGGGCAGCTGCGAAAGCGAATCGTAAACCTCCTGCAGATCACAGCCCGCGTTAAAACGCTGAAAATTAAAAACATCGTCCTTATCTGCCGAAAGCGAGATGATTTTATCAACATAAAGCTGTTTTAAATATCCGTCGTCCCCTGCGATAACATAAACGGGAAGCGTATTTTTAAGCTTTAGCTGCGCTTTAAGAGCGTCCTCGTAAATTATCGCCATAAAAGCTTTTTCCCGCCTTCCCGCATTATTTTTTTATTCATTGCTTTTAATTTTAACATATCGGCGCGCTTTTGGCAAGCAAATAAAACCGCAGGCACCGCAAAAAACAGTATTAACGAAACGGGAAAAGCCCCTTCACCGAATGAAGCCGCGGCAAATCCGAGCGAACCGAAGCGGTCTATAACATAATTTATGTATTTTGCCGCGAGTCCCGCAAAGGCAAGCACGCCCTCGCCTATCATAGGAACAACGGCATAAAGCACAAGCCCTATCACCGTAACCGTAAGCGCAACGGTTATTACCTCGCCTATAAGAAGATTGGTTATTACCGATACCGACGATATATACCCGAAGAAATAAACCGTAACCGGCAGTGTGAAGATAAGCGCAAACACGGTTACCGAAATTGCCGAAAACAAAGCCGCAGCTATACCGTGATTTTTAAGATATGCTTCCTTAACCGCAGAATTAAGCGGCATTGCCGCCGCAACTATACCGAGCGTTGAAAGCGCGGAAAGCTGAAATGAAATGCTGAACACCGTAAAGGGAGAAACCGCAAGTATAAGCGAGACCGCGCCGCCCAAAGTATTTTCGGGCGTGTTATCGCGTTTTATTGCCACGCCTACGGCATAAATTATGTAATAAACGCCCGCTCTTACAATAGATTTTGTAAATCCGCAAAGCGCCGCCATAAACAGCACCGTTATAAAAATAACTAAGCCCTTTAAATACCCGTTATAAATAAACCTTTCGCAAAGAGAGGTCACCAATGAAACGATTATTGCAAGGTGCATACCCGAAACCACCATAACGTGGCTTACTCCCGCCGACTTTATATGCGCGTAAAACTCATCAGAAATATAAGACCTATCGCCGTAAACCACGGCGTTTAACGTTGCCGCCTCTTTATAATCCATATTTGAAAAAAGCGTCTTAGTTATATAATTTCTGAGCTTTCCCACCGCCGCCAGCACAGGCTCGCCTGCCCTCTGCTTTAAATCCGTGCTTTCGGCATATCCCGTAAGATAAATCTTTTCGGCGTAATCCATAGCCTTATATTCGTCGCTTACGGCGCTTACCTCAACATTGGCTGTAATAATATCGCCCATTTTAAAATCGGCATTTTTTGAAAACGTCGCTATTCGCGCGCCGTCTGCCGCTTCGCCGACGTCCCTTGCTTCAAGCACGGTATAGAAATATGAGCCGCGGTTTTCGGGTTCGGTTGTTACAATAAAATCGCCGTTTAGGCATTCTCCGTTATATTCGGCGGTTTTTACAGCGACATTTCTTGTTAAAATAAGGCTTATGCAAATTAAAACCAAAACGGCGCATACAAACGCAAAGGCAGGCTTTGCCCTTTTTATAATAATGAAAAAGCACAAGCCTATAAACAGCAAAGCCGCGAAAAATATAAATTCGGCGGAATAATAGCCTATGACGCAAAGAGCGCTGCCCGTAAGGCCGCACGTAAGCATAGGTCTGTCTTTAAAATAGCTTACCAAAGCGGACACCTCTGTAAAATAACAGTATAATTTTACAACATTTTTACATTTTTTGCAACAGTAAATACTTCTTGCAATAAACATTAAAAAGGTATATAATAATACAGATAAAAGGACGTGATAAATATGAAAATTGCCGTAATAACGGGCGCTTCCTCCGGTCTTGGCAGGGAATATGCCTTTGAAACCGCAAGAAGCCGCCGCGAAATTGACGAAATTTGGCTTATAGCGCGGCGCGAGGATAAACTGCGCGAAACTGCCGAGCAAATAAGCAAAAAGGTTAGAATTCTTCCGCTTGATATTACAAAGGAAGAATGCATAAGCGAATACGCCTCTCTTTTAAAGGAAACAAACCCCGAAGTAGAGCTTTTAATTAACAATGCGGGCTTCGGCAGATTGGGCGATTTTGATTTGTTAAGCACTCACGATAACGGCGGAATGGTACGCCTTAACTGCGAGGCGCTTACCGTTATAACCTCGCTTACGCTGCCGTATATGAAGGAAAATTCCGAAATAATAAATACCTGCTCAATAGCCGCTTTTGCCCCAAACACAAGAATGGCGGTTTACTGCTCTACAAAGGCGTATGTGTTAAGCCTTTCAAAAGCATTGCGTAGCGAGCTTAAAAAGCGTAGAATCAACGTGCTTGCAGTATGCCCCGGTCCTATGGATACGGAATTTTTACCCGTTGCGGGAATAGATCCCGGCGCCAGCCGCACATTCGATACATTGCCGCGCGTTAATCCCTCGGTAATGGCGCGCAAATCGCTTGCCGCCTCCGCTAAAAAAAAGGGCGTTTACACAAACCTTGCATTTTACAAATTTTACAGGTTTATAGCCAAAATACTTCCCCACAGCTTAGTTATGAAAATGTGCGGAGCTTAATAATAACAAAAAACAGGGGCTGCCATATTATGACAGCCCCTGTTTAAACGATTGAGGTATTATAAAATGAACATTGCCGTTGATATAGACGATACTCTTACCGACTCGTTTGATTATTTTATGCCCTTTGCGGCGGAATTCTTTAAAACCGATATATCGGTGCTTAATGCCAAAAACATTTCCTATTCAAACCTGCCGGACGAATGGAAAAAGGACGAAATTGCATTTTGCAAAAGCTATTACGACCGCTATGCCGCCGACACACCCTTTAAAAAAGACGCCGCCAAGGGAATTAAAAGGCTTAAAGCCTTAGGCCACAAAATTATAATCATTACCGGCAGAACCGCCGATTTTTATACCGACCCTTATAAAACCACAAGAAAAGAGCTTGAAAACGGCGGAATTATCTACGATAAGCTTATCTGCACTCTTGATAAAGCAAAGGCGTGCAAGGAAGAAAAAATATCGGTGCTTGTTGACGATCTTGCCGCTAATTGTTCAGCCGCAAAAAATGCGGGGGTATTTCCCGTTTTGTTTGTAAGCCGTGCCAATAAAAACGAACGGTGCGATTTTTGCAAAGCCGAAAGCTGGGAAGACGTTGTAAAAATAATTTCAAAGCTGTAAAGAAAGAGGAAACAAAATGAATAAAGCAGAAACATACGAATTTCTTAACAAAAGCGGCGTTAATTACGAAATTACCGAGCATAAAGCCGTTTTTAATATGGAGGAATTAGGCGAAGTAAAGCTTCCCCACCCCGAATTCGACGCAAAAAATCTTTTCGTGCGCGATGATAAAAAGCAAAACTACTATTTAATAACCGTTAAGGGGGATAAAAGGGTCAATTTAAAGGAGTTTCGCAAAAAATACGGGCTTAGAAACCTATCGTTTGCCTCTGCCGAGGAGCTTATGAAAATAATGGGCTTAACGCCCGGCTCCGTTACGCCGTTAGGCCTTTTAAACGACGAAGGGCATATTGTAAAATTTTACTTGGATTCTGAATTTAACGGCACCCTTATAGGCGTTCACCCAAACGATAACACCGCTACCGTATGGCTTAAATCGGAAGGCCTTATAAAAATCATAAAGGAACACGGAAACGAGGTAAGCTTAGCCGAAATATAGGCTTTAAGCGTTTATATTTCCGTTACGCTAAGCTCCTTAAAGCCGTCAAGCGTAAAGCAGTAAACAACGTCGGGCGTTACCACGTAAAATTTATCGCCCGAATACAGTCCGCGGCAGCCGGTATTGCTGTGCGGCAGATTTATTTCCGCTTTTTTTACAAGCTCTCCGTTTTCATATGCATAGATAAAATAAAGTATATTGTTCTGCCAGCCGTAAGCCGAAAAGCCTATAATATTTTTGCCGCTGTTTATAAGGGTAGCCTTATGGCTGTAAAGCGCTTCGGAATAAGAGGCGGAAATATCTGTTTTGGCACACTCGGTAACGTTTGAAGGATCGCTTATATCAAACATTGAAATTTTTATACCCGTGCTTCTGCCTGTTTTTTCATCTGCATTCTGCCCCATACCGAACAGCATACCCTTGCCAAACGGGAAAAGATAATTTGAAAAGCCCGGTATTTTAAGGCTGCCGATTATTTTAGGAGAAGTCGGATCGCTTACGTCCACACTGAACAGCGGATCGACCTGACGGAACGTTACAAAATACGCCGTATCTCCCATAAAGCGAACCGAATATACGCGTTCGTCCTCCGCTATGCCGCTGATTGCACCTGTCTTTTTTAAATTGCCGTCAAGTATAACAAGAGAATTGCTTGAATACTCGCCGCGGTTATCTGTAAGCACAAAGCGAAAATGCTCTTTATACTCGTCGATTGAAAACTGATTTAAAAGCTCGCCCTCAAGCTCGCCTGCCGCTTCAAGCGTGATATTTCCGCCGTTAAGCGAAAAACGAGTTACCTGGAGCTTTCCGTCACCGCCGCTTAACGAGGCGGTGATTATATTTTTGCTGCTTGCATATACCGTGTAGCTGCCGCCCAAAACCGACTGCGTTGATAACAGCTTGCCGTCCTTAATATCATAAGCAGAAAGCACCGTATATTCGGGCTCGCTGCAATTGCCGTAAAAGCAAATACTGCCTGCGTTTACTGCGCCGCTGTGGTTTTTCGCTGTTACCGACGGCACAAACGTTTCGGGTTTATCCTTTTCGATTTTTTCGGTGTTAATATAATAATTTGATATAATGTAAAGCTTGCCGTCTATAAGTCTTGTATCGCTTAAGTTTCCGCTTTGCGCACATTCGGTTATTTTTTCAGGCTCTTGCGGGTCGCTTACATCGTAAAATACCGCGCTTGAGCAATTTTCGGAAAATGCAATGTCGTCGTTTAAAGCTTTGCCGTAATTTATAAGCGCGCTTTCACGCCCTATTATAACAAGCCTTTTGCCGCTTAAATACATATCGTCCGCACAAAAGCCCTCAAGCGTTATGCTTTTACACTGAACGGGCTTTTCGCCTGTTATATTTACAATTTTTATTACGGAATCAAGCGTGGTTCCGTCTTTTTTATGCTCATTTTTTAAAATGTAAATATACTTACCGTCCGTTTTAACAATATCCGCCTCGTCTACGCCCTGCACCTGTACGTTGGTTTCGCTGTAATCCACGTCGGCTGCGTCTATATAAGCTTCCGCAGATTCGTCGGTTCCGTTGGTGTATTCCGACATTTTAGCCCCGTTGTATGCGCTTATTTTCGAGGTTATATTGTCCCACACCGTGGGTACAAATTTTTTCATAACCTTATATACAGAATTATAGTTAACAGCGGAATCAAAGCCCGAAGCCTTAACGACCGTAAGCGGTTTAGTGTTTCTTTTTATTATAACAACGCTTGAAAGCCCCACGGTAATTCCCAAGGCAAAAGCTGCCGCCGCTATTATAAGCCTTTTTGATCTTTCCGTCATTTTAAATCCCCCTTTATTGCTTTACCTTACAGCTTGCAGTACCGCTCGCCGTACTGCCCGAACTTTCTTTTCCCGTATATTCAGGCTCTGAGTAATCGCGTTCATATTCGACTGCCTTGCAGCTGTTATCAAGGTAGCTTATAAAGCCTTCCGCAGCTTCCTGTCCTATATAAAACGCTTTTGCGGTATCAAGTATATTTGTTAAAATATATCCGTCGCGGCTTACGGAAAGCGAGAAATTTTCATAACCCAAAAGCTTAAGATCAACGCTTATATCTACCGCCATTTCAAAATTAAGGGACTCAATATCCTTTACCGCTTTTGCCTGTGTATCGGAAAATAAAAGCTCCCAAACCCTTTCTTTGTCGGCGCCGGTGTACTTAACGTCGCGCATTTTGCCGTTTTTTTCGCGCGCGGCGTTAAATTCATTGAATGTAAGGGTATTTTTAAGGTCAAGGTCGTTTATAAACTGCCCTAATGTTTCCGGTTTGTAATATGCGCTTCGGCAAACGTAATATTTTTCGTCTCCGTCGTATTTTACCGCCGCGGCGCACTCTGACGAAATATTCTTTATTTCGTAAATTTCCGCTCCCGCAGCGTACTCGCTGTTTGTGTATACGTCTTTTCCGAGAACGGTAAGCTTTGTTACCTTTTGCCCTACCTTATCCGCCGCAACATATGTGTTTACGGCATAATACTCTTTGCCGTTTACCGTTATTTCGCGGAATTTTTCGGCAACGGTTTTTTCGTCCCATTTTTTAACGCGCACGCAATTATTTTTTGACGATGACGCAGTGCCGTTGGTTTTGCCGCCTCCGTTTTTATCGGCATAGCCCTCCGCCGCGTTATCGGCGGCGGCGTCAGCGTTTTCATCGGAAAAAGCATAACTGAACGACTCGTTTTTTATGCTGTTTTTGGCATTGCCGTGCGTTGCCCTGAACGCCGCAAACGTACCGCCTGCCGCTAATGCAAGGCACGCCGCCATAGCCGAAAATCTGATTATTATATTCTTTTTTGATTTATGCTTTTTCGCCGCCTCTTCAATATATTCCTCGTCTATATCCGTTAATGCGGTTAATATTTCCCTGCCCGTCATACTGAAAAATCCTCTCTTTCCAAAAACTCTTTAAGCGCATTTCTTGTTCGCATAAGCGCAGTTTTCACCTTGCTTTCGGTAAAGCCTAAATCCTTTGCAATCTCGCTTATCGGCATCATATACCAATACCGTTTTAAAAATACAATACGGTATTCACGGCTTTGCAAACCCAAAAATTTGTTTATAAGCTCGCCGAGGCGCCGCGCGTCCGACGAAGCCTCGGTACAGTGATCTGAGGGGACGCAGTAATCAAGCTCGCTTATTGCAAGGGGAATTTCGCCGTTACCGCGTTTTTTCGCCGTATCGCGTTCTAATTTATTAAGCGCCGAATTTCGCGTTATTTTTGCAAGGAACGCACCGAGACTCTTAGGCTTTGCGGGCGGTATTGCCTGCCACGCTTTAAACAGCGCGTCGCTTACGGTTTCCTCGGCGTCGTTTTTATCGCCCAATATGTTAAAGGCGACAGTATGGCAGTAGGCGCCGTATTTGGTGTTTGCCTCGCTTATCGCGGTTTCGTCGCGCAGATTAAAGAGCTCTGTTATTCTGCCGTCGTCCATTTTTCTTCCCCCTCATCTTTAAAGACAGGAAATTTTAACCACAGGTTACAACAATTATATTTTAAAATTGTTTGCGCAATTTTTCAAGCGCTGATTTTTCTATGCGCGAAACATAGCTTCTTGATATATTAAGCTTTTTGGCTATTTCACGCTGGGTAAGCTCTTCCCTTCCGTTTATTCCGTACCGCATTTCTATTATCTGCTTTTCCCTTTCTTCAAGACAGCCCGATAATATCACCCTAAGCTTTTCAAGCTTGATTTTTGTATCTATCTCTTCGGCAATGTCGCTGTCGTCCGCTATAACGTCTATAAGTGTCAAAGCGTTGCCGTCCTTGTCGGTATCAATAGGATCGCTTATAAAAACGTCCTGAGAGGTCTTTTTCATATTTCTGAAATACATAAGTATCTCATTTTCAATACACCTTGCGGCATAGGTTGCAAGGCGTATGCCCTTATCGCTGTTAAAGGTTGAAACCGCCTTTATAAGCCCGATCGTGCCTATTGATATCATATCGTCCTGATCGGCGCCTGAATTGTAATATTTTTTTACAATATGCGCCACAAGCCGCAGATTATGCTCTATCAGCTCGTTTTTAGCGTTATCGTCGCCCGCGCGGCTTTTTTGGAGGAGTTCTGCCTCGCGCTCGGCTGAAAGCGGCGGCGGAAAGGATCCCGCTCCCGTAACGTGCAGTGCAAAATAGTAGATACTTGACGCAATTTCCATTAAAAGCTTTAAAAACATAACAAAACCTTCTTTCAGGAAATTATATGAAAGCAACGGCTTGTTTCTTGTTTAGCACTCAAATTAAAAGAGTGCTAACATTTATGGTTTGTTCATAATATGTTAACACATTGTGGGATTAAAAGGCTTATACTATATGTCAGTTAAGGTCAAACTTACATAAAATATTTTTAATTTACAGGTGATATAATGAGCAAGAAACAGTTTAAATCCGAATCAAAAAAGCTTATGGATATGATGATAAATTCAATTTATACCCATAAGGAAATATTTTTACGCGAGCTTATCTCGAATGCAAGCGACGCGCTTGATAAGCTTTATTTCCGTTCGCTTACCGATAATGCGGTGGGTATTGCCCCCGAAGATTTTGAGATACGCCTTGAAATAGACAAGGACGCGCGCACCTTAAAGGTTATCGATAACGGCTGCGGTATGACCGAGGAAGAGCTTGACAAGAACCTCGGCACCATTGCAAAGTCCGGTTCGTTTGCCTTTAAGCAGGAAAACGAGAAAAAAGAAAACGTTGATATTATAGGTCAGTTCGGCGTAGGCTTTTATTCGGCGTTTATGGTAAGCGATAAGGTTACGGTTGAAAGCCGCGCCTATGGGGCGGACAAGGCGTTTTGCTGGACCTCCGAGGGTGCGGACGGCTACACCGTAGAGCCGTGCGACAAGGAAACCGTGGGAACCGTTGTAACGCTTCATATAAAGGAAAACGAGGGCGACGATAATTACGACGAATTCCTTGATCAATACAGAATAAGCGCGCTTGTTAAAAAATATTCGGATTATATCCGCCATCCGATCAAAATGGAATTTACCACAAAGGAACCCGTTAAATCGGAAGACGGCGACGACAAAAAGGAGCCCGAATATAAGGACGTTACCGAAATACGCACCCTTAACAGTATGATCCCGATTTGGAAAAAGCAGAAAAGCGAAATTAAGCCGGAGGATTACAACAGCTTTTACAAAGAAAAGTTTTATGATTATGAGGACCCCGCAAGGGTGATCCACACCAAAACCGAGGGTCAGGCGACATATTCCGCCCTGCTGTTTATACCTAAGCACCCGCCGTTTGACTATTATACAAAGGAATATGAAAAGGGCTTGCAGCTTTATTCAAAGGGCGTGCTTATTATGGATAAATGCGCAGACCTGCTGCCCGATTATTTCAGCTTTGTCAAAGGTCTTGTAGACAGCGAGGATCTTTCGCTTAACATTTCGCGCGAGACCTTACAGCACGACGGTCAGTTAAAGCTTATAGCAAAGACACTTGAAAAGAAGATTAAATCCGAGCTTGAAAAAATGCTTAAGGACGAACGCGAGTCATACGAGGAATTCTTTAAGGCGTTCGGCATACAGCTTAAATTCGGTATATATAACGATTACGGTATGCATAAGGATCAGCTTAGGGATCTGCTTATTTTCCGTTCTTCGGCAGAAAAGAAGTATGTTACGCTTAAAGAGTATGTAGGCCGTATGAAGGACGGGCAGGACGCCGTTTATTACGCCTGCGGCGAAACCGATGAAAAGATAGATATGCTGCCCCAGGCAGACGCGGTAAAGGACAAGGGCTACGAAATACTTTACCTTACCGAAAACGTAGACGAGTTTGCCGTTAAGATGATGGGCGAATACGACGGCAAAAAGTTTGTAAACATATGCGACGATAATTTAAACCTTGACAGCGAAGACGAAAAGAAAGCGCTTCAAGAAGAAAACGACGCCGCCAAGGATATGTTTGAGGCTATGAAGGAAAGCATAGGCGATAAGGTAAACGCCGTAAGATTTACCAACAAGCTTAAAAATCACCCCGTATGCCTTACAAGCGAGGGCGGTATTTCGCTTGAAATGGAAAAGGTGTTAAATTCTATGCCGGGAGCGGAGCAAAACAAGGTAAAGGCACAGCTTGTACTTGAAATAAACGCGGCGCACCCGATTGCCGAAAAGCTTAAAAAGCTTTTCGAAAGCGATAAGGACACCCTTTCTAAATATTCAAAGCTGCTTTACGGCGAGGCATGCCTTATAGGCGGAAAGACCGTGCCCGACCCTGCCGAACACAGCGCGCTTGTTTGCGAGCTTATGACAAAATAACAGCTATAAAATAAACGGATTGCCAAGCGCTGTTCGGCGCTCGCAATTACGGCAGTTTCAAAGTACAAAAAAGCGTTTCTTGCCTTAGCGGTAAGAAACGCTTTTTTAATTAAATACTGAACAGCAGCTCGCCGTAGCTTGGATACGGCCATACGTCCATAGAAACCACAGCCTCCGCGCTGTCGGCATATTTACGTATATCGGTCATAAGCTTTAATACAATATCGTGGTAAGCCGTAGCCTTTTCAAGCATATCGGCAATCTTTTCCGCCGAGGAAACAGCCATTTTAAGGTCGCCGGTAAGCTTATATATTTCAGACCCCGCGGCGGACAAACGGGCGATTATCTCCCTGTCTGCCGATTCGTCTGCGTTTATATTAAGCGCGCGTTTATGAGAAAGCGCGGTACAAAGCCTATCGGTATATTCGCTTATTGCAGGTATTACCTGACGGTTCATCATTTCAATAAGGGTAAGCGCCTCGATATGCAAAACCTTACAATAATTCTCAAGCACTATATCCACGCGCGAATTTATTTCAGCGCGGCTTAAAACGCCGTGGCGTTCAAACATTGCAATGTTTTCTTCGCTTTTTAAAAGCGGAAGCGCGTCTACTGTGCTTTTAAGGTTCAAAAGCCCGCGCTTTTGAGCCTCTGCCTGCCAATCATCCGAATAGCCGTCTCCGTTAAATATAATCCGCTTATGCGCTTTAACGGTTTCCTTAATTATAAGGTTAAGCTCCTTTTCAAAATCGACGGCGTTTTCAAGCCTGTCGGCAAATTCCGCAAAAACATCGGCAACCATTGTGTTAAGCATAACGTTGGTATCGGAAATGGAGGAAGCAGAGCCTAACATTCTAAACTCAAACTTATTGCCCGTAAACGCAAACGGTGAGGTGCGGTTCCTATCTGTATTATCGCGGCGGATAAAGGGTATTATATCTGCTCCCACGGTCATTTTAACCCACTTTGCGTCGTCGTGGTGAACACCGTTTTCTATTGCCTCAAGCACGCCTGTAAGCTCATCGCCCAAAAACATTGAAATTATAGCCGGCGGCGCCTCGTTAGCGCCTAAGCGGTGGTCGTTGCCCGCAGTTGCAACAGATATGCGCAACAGGTCCTGATGCTCGTCTACCGCCTTTATAACAGCCGCAAGGGTTAACAAAAACAGTGAATTTTCACTGGGATTTTTACCGGGGCTTAAAAAGTTAACGCCCGTATCGGTAGAAAGCGACCAGTTATTATGCTTGCCGCTGCCGTTTACACCGTCAAACGGTTTTTCGTGCAGCAGGCATACAAGCCCGTGCTTAAGCGCGGTTTTTTTCATCATTTCCATTGTAAGCTGGTTATGATCCGCCGCTATATTTGTAGTGGTGAATATGGGAGCCAGCTCGTGCTGTGCGGGAGCCACCTCGTTATGCTCGGTTTTTGCAAGCACACCGAGTTTCCAAAGCTCGCTGTCAAGATCTCGCATAAACGCCGCAATCCTCGGTTTTAAAACGCCGAAATAGTGGTCGTCCATTTCCTGACCCTTGGGCGGCATAGTGCCTATAAGGGTTCTGCCGCAGTAAATAAGATCGGGGCGCTTATCGTACATTTTTTTATCAACAAGGAAATATTCCTGTTCGGGTCCTACGGTTGCGGTAACCTTTTTTACGTCGGTCATTCCGAAAATACGCACAATTCTTAACGCCTGCTTGTTTATTGCGTCCATACTGCGAAGAAGAGGTGTTTTTTGATCCAAAGCCTCGCCGCTGTAAGAGCAAAATGCAGTAGGTATGCAAAGGGTATCGTCTTTAACAAAGGCATAAGAGCTTGGGTCCCACGCGGTATAGCCCCTTGCTTCAAAGGTTGCGCGAAGACCGCCCGACGGAAACGAAGACGCGTCCGGCTCGCCCTTTATAAGCTCCTTACCCGAAAATTCCATTATTACGTGGCCGTCGCCCGTGGGGGTTATAAAGCTGTCGTGTTTTTCGGCGGTAATGCCGGTAAGCGGCTGAAACCAGTGAGTATAGTGCGTAGCGCCCTTTTCAATAGCCCAATCCTTCATTGCCGAAGCTACCGTATCTGCTATGCTGCTGTCAATGCCCTTACCCTCTTTAATTGCGCTTTTAAGAATTTTGTATGTATCCTTCGGTAAACGCTCTATCATTACCGAATCGTTAAATACATTGCTCCCGAACAGCTCTGTTACCTTATCCACCGTTTTTCCTCCGTAATCAATTTATTATGGTTCCGTTTTTGCAAAGCTCCTTAATATACTCAGGCCATCTAAACAGGTCGGGTACGGTAAGGTTTGTCTCTGCTTTTTTAATTATAACAGTAAAAATATTTTCGTCAATACCGTTCTCCGATATTTTTTGAATAAGCGCCGCGGCAATTTCGCGTTTTAATTCCTCGGTTTCCACGGTTTCGCTTAATAAAACGGCAATCTGAACGCCCGTATAGCGCGTTTTTGCGTTTTCTGCCGCAAGCTCTATACCGTCCGCCGCGTCTATAATATCTGCAAGCAGATAATAATCGCCCGAAACGGTATAATCAATATCATAACCGTATATATTGCTTTGAAAGCCGCTGTCCGGCGGTATTATAACGCTTAACTTACCCTCTTCAAAATCAAGGTAAACAAATGTTTTATCACCGCAGAAATCAAGCATTACGCCGCTGTTCTCCGGCTTTGTAAACTCATACGGCACCTTTGAAACGGCGTTATCGGTTTTTTTGAAACCGCTTTTTAAATAAAAATATCCGCCGCTCACCAAAACGGCGCAGCACAAAACGCAAAACGCCGCAAGAAATAAAGAATACTTAGTTGTTTTTTTCAAATTTATCACCGTAATTATTATTGGTGATAAATCGCTTAATCATTCAAAATGCGCTGCGTGTTTTATAAGCTTTAATATTTCACAGAACGGTATCACAAGCACCGAAAGCAGAACGCAAAGCATAAATTGCTTAAAGCTTAACACCGTCATACCGAAAACGTAGCCGGCAGGCGTTAAAAGCAGGAATATAACAATAAACAGCGCTAACACCGCAGAAAAATTCATAAAGCGGTTTGAAAAAATGCGGCCGTTCAAAACAGAGCCTGCCGATTTATTGTTGTAGCAATGGAATATCTGCGACATTCCGAGCACGCCGAACGCCATTGACATAGCCGCGGACGAGCCGCTCTTATTCCCTATGGCAAACGCAGTTAATGTCATAGCGGCAATAAATATGCTTTGCAGCAAAATAAATATAAGCGCAGTTCCGCCGAATATTTTTCCGAGCGCCGAATCCGGCTTACGGTTCATAACCGTTTTTTCGGCGTTTTCCATACTGAGTGAAATTGCGGGCGCGCTGTCGGTAAGCAGATTTATCCAGAGCAGCTGTACCGCCGATACGGGCATTTTTGAAAACATAAGCATACCTATAAATACCGAAATCAGCTCGCCGAAATTACAGGAAACAAGGTAGTAAACCGATTTTTTAATATTGTCAAACAGCCCTCGGCTTTCCCTTACCGCGTTTACAACCGAATTAAAGCGGTTGTTTTTAATAATTATATCGGCGTTGCCCTTTGCAACGTCCGCACCGAACTTCCCAACGGCGCAGCCTACGTCTGCCGCGGAAAGCGCTTCACCGTCCTGCACGCTGTCGCCCGTTACGGTAACCACCGCGCCAGAAGCCTGCCACGCTTTAATTATTCTTGTTTTATCACTGGGCGAAATTCGTGCAAAAACAGAATAGCAGGCAATATTTTTACAAAGCTCTTCATCGCTTAAAGCGTTAAGCTCCTCGCCTGTTATTGCTTTTGTGCCGTCCTTAAGTATGCCGATACGCCTTGCAACCGCGCTTGCGGTGGTAAGGTTATCCCCCGTTATCATAACGGTTCTGATACCTGCTTTTTCGCAGGTTGCAACATCGTTAACAGCAGTATCGCGCGGCGGATCGTCAAGCCCCAAAAGCCCAACAAACGTAAGGTCGCGTTCTATATCCTCAGGCGTTGGATTGGCGGGAATATTATCAAGCGGCCGCATTGCAATACAAACTATACGCAGCGCCTCGTCCGCCAGTGTCTCGTTAAGCTTTAATATTTTTTCGCCGTCGCAGCCGCCGCAGTAAGGAACAACGTTTTCAGCCGCACCCTTTACTATTGCGAACGGCTTTTCGTTTATCATAGTAATTACCGTCATGGTCTTGCGCTCCGAATCAAACGGAATTACCGCAAGCTGCGGGAAAAAGCTGTCGATATCCTTTTGCGACATAGAGTTATAGGTAAGGCACGCTTTTTTAACGGCGTCCTCGGTAGAGTCGTTTTTAAGGGTTGAGCAGGCGGCGGCAAGCCGCAGAACCAACGCCGTTTTTTCATCAAGCGGTTCGTTCTTGATATCCGTAAGCTTATCGCCGTCGAATATTTTTACAAGCTCCATTTTATTGCGTGTAAACACGCCTGTTTTATCGGCGCAGATAATGTTTGTTCTGCCGAGGGTTTCAAGCGCCGCCGAATCCTTAACTATTATATTGTTGTGAACAATGCGCTTAACACCTACCGCTATAACCACCGTTGCTATTGCAGGCAAGCCCTCAGGTATTGCCGCCACCGCAAGCGCAACGGAATTCATAAGGCTTTTAAGTGTCATATCGGCAAAGTTTCCGCTTGAAAAGTTTTGTATCATACCGATTACAAAGGTAACGGCGCAAATAATAAGTATTACCGTGTTAACGGTTTTTCCTATTGTATCAAGCTCATTTTCAAGCGGCAGGGCATTTTCTCCGGTTTGCTGCAATATGGCTGAGGTATGGCCTATTTCGGTATGAAGCCCCGTAGCGGTAACCACCGCCTTTGCACTGCCGTGAACAACGCTGGTGCCGGTAAATACCATATTGGATCTGTTTTCAACAGCCGTTATATCCTCAAGCTCGGCTTGGGCATTTTTTTCAACGGGTATTTCACTGCCGGTAATCTGCGCTTCGTTGCAGCGAAATTCGTTGCATTCTATTATTCTGGCGTCTGCCGGAACATAGTCTCCCTCTTCAAGTATAATAATATCGCCGGGAACCAGTAAAGCGGAATTTACGGGCTTTACAATTCCCTCGCGCAAAACCGAAACGGTAGGATTGGTATAGCTTTTCATACTGTCGAGCGCGTTATCGCAATTATGCAGCTGATAAGCGCTTACCGCCGCGTTTGCAATAACTATGCCGATTATTAAAAGCGGCGAATAGTTATTTACCTGCCCGTACATAAGCGAAACGATAAACGAAATAACAGCCGTTACCACAAGAAATATAACCATACGGTTTTTAAGCTGCTCTGAAAATCTTTTTAAATACGAAGGCTTTTCAATGCTTGAAATAACGTTTTTGCCGTATTGCTGAAGGCGCATTTCGGCAACGCCGTTGGGTAAGCCCCTTTTATCGTCCACCTCAAGCTCGCTTAATACCTCGGCGGCGGATGTGCTGTGCCAAATCATATGAACACTCCTTATATCAGTGAGTTATAATAATCCTTCATCTGCTTTGCGTCCTCCGCCTGCGTTCCTGCGGATTCGCATATAAACACGGGGCTGCAGCCGTATTTACAGGTAAGCTCCATAACGGGCTGATAGTCCGGTCCGTAAACGGTATCCTCAAATGTTAAGTGGCGCTTTTCGCCGCCCGTGGTATACTCTATCTTTGAAAAATGGGAATGAAAGCTTTTAAGACGGTCCGTACCGAGCTTGTCCTTAATTTTAAGGAATATATTTTCATAGTCGGCAAAAGATTTAAGCAACCCCATATCCCTTGCGTTAAGGTGACCGAAATCGATGCACGGAATAAGTCTTTCGTCCAATAAGCAAAGCTCCAAAACCTCTTCGAGCGTGCCTAATTGGTTTACCTTACCCATGGTTTCCGGGCAAATGTGAATGTTTGAAAGTCCCTCGCCGTCAAGCGCGGCTATTGCCTTGCGCATTGTATCAAGAGCAAGGTCGAATGCGTCGCTGCGGGATATTTTTCCGCAGGAGCCTGTATGCACCACAATGCGATCCCCGCCCATTGCGTTTACCGCGCGTGCCGAGGCTAAAATATAATTCACCGAATTATCGCGCTTTTCTGCCTCGGTAGAGGACATTGAAATATAGTAAGGGGCGTGCAGTGAAAGCGTTATACCGGCTTTAGCCGCCTTTTCACCCAAAAGGCGAGCCTTTTCCTCGCCTATGTTAACCCCTCTTCCGCATTGGTACTCATAACAGTCAAGTCCCATTTTAACTATATAATCCGGTACGTCAAGACTGTTTTTATAACCCATTTTCGAAAAACTTTCCGAATTTCCAGCAGGACCGAACTTAGGCATTCGCTACACCTCCGTGTTTTTTATGTTATATATTTTATAAACCGCGCGTTCCAATTTGCGCTTAAATTTAAACCGTGCCGAGCTTTCGGGCTTGATAGGGTCAAGCAGAACGGTTTTAACGCCGTACAAATTACCGCCTAACGTATCTGTAAATATCTGGTCGCCAACAATGGCGGTATCCTTTTTTAGGCTGCCTATGCGGCGGCACGCCGCGGAAAACCTGAACGGCAGCGGCTTTAAGCCAAGGCTTATAAAATCAAGCCCTATTTTCTCGGCAAAGGGCTTTACCCTTTTTTCCTTTGAGTTTGAAAGGATAATAAGCCTTATTCCGTTTTTTCTCATAATATCAAGCCAATTTTCAAGCCCGTCCGTCAGCTTTTGACCGTGATGGGTTGAAAGCGTGTTGTCAACATCCAATATAAGCGCGGTTATACCGTATTTTTTAAGCATATCGGGTGTTATATCGGTTATTGCGTGCAGTTTAATTTTAGGTTTTAAAAGCATTTATTAAAAATCCTTATAATAAAATAAAAAGCGGTTTTAAAAACCGCTTTTTTAACTGTAAATATCAGCGGAACTTTCTTTTACGAGCAGCTTCCGACTTCTTTTTACGCTTAACAGAGGGCTTTTCATAGTGCTCTCTCTTGCGAACCTCCTGTATAACGCCGTCCTTTGCGGTCTGCCTTTTAAAGCGGCGCAAAGCGTTATCGAGAGACTCGTTTTCTTTAATTCTTACTTGACTCATTTATATTCCCTCCCTCCGCAAAATAGCAGGGGTATTAACAATCGCAAGGCTTATTATACTATAAACGGACGTTTTAGTCAAGAATTACTTTAACGGAACCGTTCAAGCCTTAAAACAGCTTATCCCCTTAAAGCAATAACGTTAGCGATAATCGCCAGCACGAAGAATAACGCGGCAACCCACTTGGTAAGACGCGCTAAGGTTGCGTCGAAGGTTCTTGCTTTGTTTTTGGAAAGGAAAGTATCGGCACCGCCGGATATCGCGCCGTTAATACCGGCACGGTGACCCTGCTGCAATATAACGACTGCGATTATAAAGAGTGATACCAGAATTACCAAAATTCCGAGAATAATCTCTATTGCACTCACAGATTACACCTCCATTACACAAATAGACAAATATATATTACCATAACTTAAGTAATTATGCAATAAATATTTTCAACAAATCGCAAATTTATTTTACAACGATATTCACAAGCTTTTTGGGGACATAAAGCTCCTTTACAATGCTTTTGCCCTCTGTAATCTCGGCAACGGCACTTTCACGTTTTGCGGCGGCTATTGCGTCGGCGGCGGTTATATCTGCCGCAACGTTTATGCGCGCCTTTATCCTGCCGTTTACCTGAACTGCAATTTCCACGGTGCTGTCTGCGCACTTAGACTCATCGTAGGCAGGCCATTCGGCTTCGTTCAGCATTCCCTTAAAGCCTGCCTGCTGCCAAAGCTCCTCTGTTATATGCGGCGCAAAGGGATTAAGCAATATAAGATAGGTTTTAAATTCAGCCCTGTTTATGCCGCCTTGGCTTTGAATATCGTTAAGCAGAGACATAAGCGCCGCTATCGCGGTGTTCATTTTAAGCCCCTCAATATCCTCGGTAACCTTTTTAATCGTGCGGTGGAAAGCCGATTCAAGCTCAGGACGGTAATCGTCGCCGTCGGTAAGCTTATCGGAAAGCGCCCATATCTTATCAAGAAAACGCTTGCTTCCCTTTATTGAGGACTGGCTCCACGGCGCCGCCTTTTCAAAATCGCCTATAAACATTTCGTAAAGGCGCATTGTGTCCGCTCCGTAATCGCGCACTATTTCATCGGGATTTACCACGTTGCCGCGCGATTTCGACATTTTCTCGCCGTTTTCGCCTAAGATCATACCGTGGCTTGTGCGCTTGGCATACGGTTCGGGCGTGGGCACCGCGCCTATATCATAAAGGAATTTATGCCAGAAACGGCTGTAAAGCAGGTGCAATGTGGTGTGCTCCATACCGCCGTTGTACCAGTCAACGGGAGTCCAGTATTTAAGCGCTTCGGGAGACGCAAGCTCCTTATCGTTATGCGGATCGCAGTAGCGTAAGAAATACCATGAAGAGCCCGCCCACTGGGGCATTGTATCGGTCTCGCGCTTAGCGGGACCTCCGCAGTGCGGGCAGGTGGTATTAACCCAATCGGTCATTTTAGCCAAGGGCGATTCGCCGTTATCCGTCGGCTCATATGAATCAACGTTCGGCAGCACAAGCGGCAGCTCGCTTTCGGGAAGCGGCACATAGCCGCAATTATCGCAGTGCACTATCGGTATCGGCTCGCCCCAATAGCGCTGGCGCGAAAATACCCAGTCGCGCAGCTTGTAATTGGTTTTAAGCTCGCCCAAATTTCTTTCCTTAAGCCAATTTTGTATTGCCTTTTTCGCCTCTTCAACGCTCATACCGTCAAGAAAGCCGGAATTTACGAGCTTGCCAGCCGCACACTCGGTATAAGGAGCCTTCTGTACGTCCTCGCCGCCTGCAACTACCTCGATTATCGGCAGATTGAATTTTTTTGCAAATTCCCAGTCGCGCGTGTCGTGCGCAGGCACCGCCATTATAGCGCCCGTGCCGTAGGATATAAGCACGTAATCCGCAATAAATATCGGAATTTCCTTGCCGTTTACGGGGTTTATTGCGGTAACGCCGTTTATTTTAACGCCCGTTTTATCCTTAGCAAGCTCGGTACGCTCAAAGTCGGACTTTTTGGCGGCTTCCTGCTTATATGCCGAAACCTCGTCCATATTTGTTATTTTATCCGCCCACTTTTGAATAAGCGGGTGTTCGGGCGACATTACCATATAGGTAACGCCGAAAAGCGTATCCGCACGGGTGGTAAATACCTCGAACGTATCGCCTATGTTGGTTGAAAACTTAACCTGCGTACCGTATGATCTGCCTATCCAGTTGCGCTGCTGCGTTTTAACGCGTTCTATAAAATCAACATTGTCAAGCCCATCGAGCAGCTTTTCGGCGTAATCGGTTATTTTAAGCATCCACTGGCTTTTTTCTTTGTGGATAACCTCGCTGCCGCAGCGCTCGCAATGGCCGTTTACAACCTCTTCGTTTGCAAGCACGCATTTGCACGAGGTACACCAGTTTACCGACATTTTTTTCTTGTAAGCAAGACCTTTTTTATAAAGCTGCAAAAATATCCACTGCGTCCACTTGTAATAAGAGGGGTCGGTGGTGTTTATTTCCCTGCTCCAGTCAAACGAAAAGCCTAAAGATTTCAGCTGTCTTTTAAAATTGGCAATATTCTTTTTCGTAACCTCTGCCGGGTGAATGTGGTTTTTTATGGCAAAATTTTCGGTAGGAAGACCGAATGCGTCCCATCCCATAGGGTAAAGCACATTATAGCCCTCAAGCCTTTTTTTACGGCATACTATATCGATAGCCGTGTATGAACGCGGGTGACCCACGTGCAATCCCTGACCCGAAGGATAAGGAAACTCCACAAGCCCGTAAAATTTAGGAAGAGAGTAATCGTCCTTAGCGGCAAAGGTTTGTTTTTCGTCCCATATATCCTGCCACTTTTTCTCAATTTGCGCGTAATTGTAATCTTTTGCCATTGTTAATCCCCCTCGGATTCGGTAAGTAATCCGCTTAAATCTATTTGCTCGCCGTCGCTCCACATTTTGTCAAGCGCATAAAACTCGCGCTGGTCGCGGCTGAAAACGTGTATAATTACCGAGCCGTAGTCAAGCACTATCCAGCCCGTGGTCTTACCCTCGATATGGTGCGGCTGAACGCCCGCTTCGCCGAGCTTTTCCTCCGCCTCGTCCGCAAGCGCCCTTACGTGGGTTGAGCTTGTTGCCGTACACATTAAAAAATACTCGGCAATTACGGTAAGCTCGTCCACCTTAACGGCGTTAAGCTCCTTTGCCTTTTTTTCATTAAGCGCATTTGCGGCAATTTTTAATATTTCCAAAGCTTCCATTTATTTCCCTCCGAGAACTGCTTGATTGTAAGCCGCCACGGTATCAAGGTGCACCGCGCGAGCCTGTTCAACCAGATCCTTTATAGAATACTGCAATGCGTAAACAAACGCTTTTTGCAGCGATTCGTTTACATATTTTCTTATAACCTCTACGTCGTCGTAATCGCGGTCTGCCGATGTAAAATCCGCAAGGTAAAGAATTTTGGCAAGCAGCGACATACCCGCCTTTGCCGTGGTGTGGTAACGTATTGCGTCTATAATTTCGGGATCCTTTATACCCAAAATATGCTCGGCATACGCCGCTCCCGACATTGCGTGCCAAAGCTTTTCCGCACCCTTTTCAATCTCATTCGGTATTATACCAAAATCGGCAAATATTTTCAAGTGCTCCTCTGCCGGCGCGTTTTTTGTTATATCGTGCAAAAGCCCTGCAAGATACGCCTTTTCAGTATCTCCGCCGTATTTTTCGGCAAGCCTTTTCGCCTCGTCTGCCACACAAAGCGAATGGTAATAACGTTTTTCGTTAAGTCTTTTTTTAAGTATTTCTTTAAACGCCCCGTAATCGGTATTATTTTCCAATGTAAATCCCTCCGGCATTTATATATTCATACACCTTTTTCGGCAACAGCTTTTCCGATTTTGCAATATTGCTTCTTATATATGAGGAAGATACCTGCGGCACCGCTTTGTCGCTTACCAAAAGCTGCATACCCATATTTTTATACCTTTCGGCCGCTTTATCAAAAAGCCCGCCGTCGGTCCCGGTTCTTCTGAAAGCCAAAAACGGTATTTCCTTTAAAAGCTCTTCGTATTTATACCACTTATCAAACGATATAAGCATATCGCCGCCGCATACGAAAATAAAATCACGCTCTTTGTATTTTTGCTTTAAAAGCCTAACGGTATCAATGCTGTAGCTTTTGCCCGTTCTTTCAAACTCTATAAGGCAAAGCTTTACCTTTTTAAAATCCTCTGCCATAATGCGGCACATATTTATGCGGTCCTTATCGCTCGCCAAAAAATCGCATACCTTATGCGGCGGTATGCGGTCGGGCATAAGCCAAACCTCATCAATATCGCGGCGGGAATCCAGCGCTCTTAACATTTCGTAATGCCCTATATGGGGCGGATTAAACGTTCCGCCGAACAAAGCGGTAAAGCCCATTACTTCACCAGCTTTATCTGCTTGTTATCGCGGCTTTCCCTGTAAAGCACAAAGCGCGAGCCTATTACCTGAACCACGTCGGAATGTGTTTTTTCGGCAATTTGCTCCGCCGCCTCGCGGGACGATACGGGACTTGTTTCAAGCGTACGCAATTTAATTATTTCCCTTGCCTCAAGCGCGTCGCTCACCTGCTTTACGGTGTTTTCGGTAACGCCGCCCTTGCCTATTTGAAAAATTGTGTCAAGGCTGTTTGCAAGACCTCTTAACTGCGCTCTTTGTCTGCTGTTTAACATTTTTTTCTCCGTTTAAATATATTTTTTAAGCTCTTCCTTAAATGCTCTTAACGCATTTCCGCGGTGGCTTACCTTATCCTTTTCCTCAGCCGTCATTTCGGCATAGCAGCCGGCGGGGCATACAAAAAGCGGATCGTAGCCGAAGCCGCCGCTGCCGCGGCATTCCTCTGCCACATAGCCCCTGCACTCGCCCCTTACGGTAAATTCCCTGCCGTCGGGAAAAACACAGGCTATGGCGGATACAAAAACAGCCGTTCTTTTATCGCGCGGTACGCCCTTAAGCGCCGCCAAAAGCTTTTCGTTGTTAGAAGCATAGGTAGCGCCGCTGCCCGAATAACGCGCAGAGTAAAGCCCCGGCGCGCCGTCTAAAATATCAACGCTGAGTCCCGAATCGTCCGCAACGGTTATAAAGCCCGTTTCCTTAAGACCGGAGTGCGCCTTTAAAAGCGCGTTTTCTTCGTAGGTTGTTCCTGTTTCCTCAACCTCCGGCAGCGGCTTTTCAAGATCGTTCTCGCTTAAAACCTCAAAGCCCATCGGCTTTAAAATTCTTTCAAGCTCTTTTAATTTATTATGATTTTTTGTGGCAATAAAAATTTTCATTTAAAGCTCCTCAAATATGCCATCGGCAAATTCGGCGGCGGAAAACGGCTGTAAATCGTCTATGCCCTCGCCCACGCCCACAAATTTAACCGGTATGCCAAGCTCGTTTCTTATAGCTATTATTATACCGCCTTTTGCGGTTCCGTCAAGCTTTGTTAACACAATTCCCGTTATATCGGCAACATTTTTAAATTCGCGCGCCTGATTAACCGCGTTTTGACCGGTAGCCGCGTCAAGCACAAGCAGCGTTTCCACCGAAGCGTCGGGCAGCTCCCTTGCAATTACGCGGTAAATTTTTGCAAGCTCGTCCATAAGATTTTTCTTGTTATGCAGCCTGCCTGCGGTATCGCATATAATAACGTCCGCTCCCTTTGACTTTGCCGAGGCTATTGTATCAAACACAACCGAGGCAGGGTCCGTTCCCTCCACGCTTTTAACCATAGTAACGCCCGCGCGCTCCGCCCAGATACCGAGCTGATCGATGGCTGCGGCTCTGAACGTATCCGCCGCGCCGAGAACAACCCTTTTACCGCTGTTTTTAAGCTGTAACGACAGCTTGCCTATTGTTGTTGTTTTGCCGACGCCGTTTACGCCGATAACCAATATTACCGAAGGCTTTGTTTCAAGCCTTAAGCCCTCGTCCTCGCCTAACATATCAACAATTATTTCCTTCATCAAATTCTTGATTTCGGCAGGATCGGTTATGCCTGTTTCCTTAATTCTTTTACGCAGTCTTTCACATATTTCCACAGAGGTCTCCACGCCTATATCGGACATAACAAGCGTTTCCTCAAGCTGTTCAAACAGCTCTTCATCGATTTTGGTAAAGCTGTTTATAATACCGTTTACGCCGTTTGCTATTGAATCGCGCGTTTTTTTAAGTCCCTCTTTAATTTTACCGAAAAATCCCATTTTCTACCTGCTTTCAAAAAAGAATTATGCGCCCTTTGTAAGAAGCGCCTTTTCAAGCTCAGCCACATTAAGCTCCAACAGCTTTGTAACGCCCTTTTCCTGCATTGTAACGCCGTAAAGCATATCCGCCGCCTCCATAGTGCCGCGGCGGTGAGTAACGCAGATAAACTGGGTTGAAAAATCAGAGCGCCTCATATAGTCCGCAAATCGGTCTACGTTTATATCGTCAAGCGCGGTATCCACCTCGTCAAGGAAGCAGAACGGCGGCGCGTTAACGCGCATTATGGCAAAGTAAATAGAAAGTGCGATAAGCGCCTTTTCACCGCCCGAAAGACCGTCGAGACTGGGCACGTTTTTACCGGGCAGCTTAACGTTAATGTCTATTCCGCTTTCAAGCACGTTTTCCGGCTCGGAAAGCGAAAGGCTTGCCTGACCGCCGCCGAAAAGCTCGGTAAAGGTTTTGGCAAAGTTTTCGTTTATTCTCGCAAAACCCTCGGTAAAAATATCCTGCATTTGGTGGGTAAGCTGGTTTATAAGCTTATAAAGCTCAGAGCGCGTCGCTTCAACATCGTTTATCTGCGCTGTCATAAATTCGTAACGCTCGCTTACCTCTTTATATTCCTCAATTGCCGAAACGTTAACGCTGCCGAGCGACCGTATTTTCGACTTTATTTCGGCAAGAGTCTTTTTGGCTTCGGACGGTTTATCGATTTTTATACCTATTTTTTCCGCCTCGGTACGTGTCAGCTGATATTCGTCGTAAAGCTGTTTTATAACGTCGTCGTATTCCTTAAGCATTACTTCCTTACGTTCGGTAAGGCGGGCTAATTCTCCGCTTATTTTCTCCCTTAACGCGGTTTGCTCCCTCTCGCCCGAACGCAGCTCTATACCTGCCTTTTCGGTTTTGTCGCGCGCCGTTAACAGCTCGCCGATTTTATTTTCGGTATTTGAAATTGCGGTTTTAAGCTCGGAAATTTTAGCATTTGCCCCGTCGATCTTTAATTTCAGTTCGCTGTTTTTATCGGCAAGAGCGTTTAATTCCTTCTCGATTTCCGCGGTGCGCTGCGCCCTGCCGTTTATCATAAGACTAAGGTCGCGCGCAGATTGCTCTGCCGCCTCAATATCCTTTTGCAGCTCTATTGCCGCCAATTTTACGGCGGTTATTTCCTCGGCAGTGCTTTCCCGTTCGGCGTTAAGGTCTTCCCTGCCGCCGGTCATTTCATCTATTTTTGACTGAACTGCGGTTTTTTCGCCGTCAAGCTCGGCTATATCCTTAGCCGCCTTGGCGGAAGCCTCCTTAAGCGCGGTAAGCTTTTCCTCGCTTGTGAGCTTTTCTTCCTTTAATTGCTTTAGGCTGTTTTCCGCCGCGGTTTTAAGCTCGTCTATGCGTTTAAGCTCGGTCAAAAAGCGTATTTTATCCTCGTTTGCGGTAGTAATTTCGGCCTTTTCGGCGGTAATATCCGCTCTGACCTCATTCAAAGCCTCGGCAGCCGAAATATATGCGTTTTCGGTTTCCTTTGCCTTGCCCTCAAGCGCGGCCGCCTCGTCTTCAAGCTTTTTAATATCGCTGCCGCGGCTTAAAAGTCCTGCGTTTTTGGCAAGCGAACCGCCCGTAAGCGAACCGCCGGGGTTTACCACCTGACCGTCAAGCGAAACCGTTTTTACGCGGTAGCCGTATTTTTTTGCTATCGCGGCGGCGGAATCTATATCCTCGGTTACAACAACCGCGCCTAAAAGGTATTTAATTATTTCCTTATATTCTTCGTTTGTATCTACAAGGTCGCTTGCAATACCCACAAAGCCCGCATATTCGTTAAACCCGTGTTCCTTAAACTCGCGCGCTTTAATTGTGGATATGGGTAAAAACGTCGCCCTGCCGCCCTTGTTTGATTTTAAAAATCCGATAGCGCGTTTAGCGTCTGCCTCGGTTTCGGTTATAATGTTTTGTATTGCGGCGGCAAGCGCGGTTTCAACCGCAACCGAATACTTTTTATCAACGCTTATAAGCTTTGAAACAGGCCCTCTTATTCCGCGCAGAATGCCCTTTTTGGCTTCCTCCGTAACAGCCTTTACGGAATGGCTGAAGCCCTCCATATTATTTTCAAGGTCCTTAAGTATCTGCGCTCTGCGGCGCTTTTCCTTAGCGTCAAGCCTTAGCTCTTCAAGCTCTTCCTTAAGCCTTTCCGCCGCCTGCTCCTTGGAATTTAAGCGCAACTCATAGCCGCGCACCGCATTTGAGCGCGAGGTTATATTTTCTTCAATTTCGTCAAGCGTTTTTTCAGTCTCCGCAAATTCAAGGCTAAGCCTTTCGATTTCGCCGCCGTATTCGGCAATTTTACCCTCTGCCGCGGCTGTACGCGCGGTTATTTCCTCGGCGGCACTGTCTGCCGTTACCATTTTAACGCGGCTGTCTGCCCCTAACCTTGTAAGCTCGTTAAGGCGCTTGACCTCGTTTTCAATACCGCGCGAAATGCTTTCACTGTCTGATAAAAGCAATTTGAGCCTTTCGTCAAGCTGCGCCTGCTTTTCCGTATATTCGGCTTGCTTTAAGCGCTTTTGTGCAATTACGTTCTGTTTTTCGGTTATTTGCTCTTTTGCCGCCGCGTCCGACAGGTTAAGCTGCTCCTTTTCGTTTTCAAGCCTTAAAACCGATTGATTGTTATGCTCTATATCGTTATTTATAACGGTAACCGAGCCTTCGGTTTTAACTATTTCTTCGTTTAAGTTTGAAATATTAAGCCTTTCCCCCTCGATATCGGAGGTAAGCTTTGCAAAATACGCGGTGTTTTCCTCGGCCTTTTTGTCAAATTCGGAAAGCGAATCGTCTATTTCGCGGTAATTAAGCTGAGCCGCCGCTATTTTACTTTCCTGTGAGCGCAGCGCCTCCTTTGAATTTTCAAGGGTGTAAAGCCAAAGCCCTATTTCAAGCTCCTTTTTATGCTCGGAAAGCTCTAAAAATCTTTCTGCCTTTGCGCTTTGCTCCTTAAGCGGACCCACGCGCGAACCTAACTCGTCCGATATATCGTGAAGCCTTAAAAGGTTATCCTCGGCGGCGGTAAGCTTTTTTTCCGCCTCGAATTTTCTGTAACGGTATTTTGAAATACCCGCCGCTTCTTCAAATATATCGCGGCGCTCGCCCGATTTTGAGCTTATAATGGTATCAATTTTGCCCTGACCTATCATTGAATATCCGTCTCTGCCAAGACCTGTATCCATAAACAGCTCGTGTATATCCTTAAGGCGCACCGAAACGCCGTTAATTGCGTATTCGCTTTCGTGCGAGCGGTAATAGCGGCGAGTAACAGCTACGTTATCGTTATCAAAGTTAAGGGTTCTGTCCGAATTATCTATATTAAGCGTAACCTCGCAAAATCCGTGGGGGCGGCGCGTTTCGGTGCCGCCGAAAATAACGTCCTCCATAGATTGCCCGCGCAGGCTCTTTGTGGATTGCTCGCCCAACACCCAGCGAACCGCGTCCGATATATTGCTTTTTCCGCTGCCGTTAGGGCCTACAACGGCGGTAATACCCTTACCGAATTTAAGCACGGTTTTATCCGCAAAGGATTTAAAGCCCTGAATTTGTATTGAGCTTAAAAGCATTGTTACGCCTGCCTTTCAATTCTGAAATCAAGTCCGCTTAAGGCTTCGTCCTCCTTAACGCGGCAGTTATATCCCATATCCCTTAAATGCAAAAGATTTTTTCTGCCCTGACCTATCATTTTTGATACGTCCGATCTACCTACGTATATTATATAATCGCCCTTTTCTATTAGCTTTGAAATAACGCCGGCAAGCATTATTTCCGATTGGCACAGCTCGCTGAAAGCAGGGTGCCACGGACCTGCGATATACGCGTCCTCCTCGATAGAGTGAAGACCGAGCCTTATAACCTTAATGCCGTTATCGCAAAACAGCTTATAAAGCCGTGCCGCCAAATTTACCGCTTCAAAAAGTGTTTGAGGCTTATATATTCCGTCTGAATAGAGCGCCGCTAAATCCGTATCCTTTAAAACTATTGTGGGGTAAATTCTTACGGTAGCGGGCTTTAGCTCTATAAGCTTTGCGGCGGTTTTAAGCGCAGAGGCGTCGTTATCGGCATAAAGCCCCGTCATCATTTGAAGACCAAGCTCAAAGCCGTACTGTTTAATAAGCCTTGAAGCTTTCACAACATCGCCCGACGTATGCCCGCGGTTGTTCATTCTTAAAACGCGGTCGTTCATACTCTGCGCGCCGAGCTCAATGCTTGTAACGCGGTATTCCTTTAAAAGCGTTAATATCTCGTCGTCTATTGCGTCCGGTCTTGTGGATATTCTTATGCCCTTAACCGTGCCGTTATCAACATATTTTGCCGCCGCTTTTAAAAGGTCGGTCATATAAGAGCGGTTTATTGCCGTAAAGCTGCCGCCGAAAAACGCAATTTCGGCAGTTTCGCCTTTAAAAGCCCTGCCGCCTATCGCCGCCGCAACAGCCTTGTCCACATCTTCGGCACGCGGGGCTTTATTTGCACCCGTGATATAACGCTGGTTGCAAAAGCTGCATTTGTTCGGACACCCGATATGCGGCACAAAAATCGATATGTTAGAATGGGTAAGGCTCATATTTCCTCACCCATAAGCATAAGCGCCTCTTTAGCCGCCATCTGCTCGGCGCGTTTTTTGTTTTTGCCCGTGCCCTTGCCTATTACGTTTGAGTTAAGCCGCACCTCAACCGTAAAGCTTTTATCGTGGTCCGGTCCGCTCTCATCTGTTAAAATATAGGTTACAGATTCTTCGGGGTTGCGCTGTATAATTTCCTGAAGAGCGGTTTTATAATCCTTAAAAACCTCGTCGTCGGTATGCTTTAGCTCGCGCAGAACAAAATTCATAACGTGCCTGCGCGCAGGCTCCATACCGCCGTCAAGATAAATAGCCGCCAAAACCGCCTCGAACGCGTCGGCAAGAATAGAGTCGCGCTCTCTGCCGCCGCCCTTATCCTCGCCCTTTCCGAGCATAAGGTAGCTGCCGAGCTCTAACTCCCTTGAAAAGGTGCAAAGCGATTTTTCGCAAACAAGCGAAGCTCGCAGCTTTGTAAGCTCGCCTTCGGGCATATTCGGGTAGTGCTTATAAATATAATCCGAAACTACTATCGAAAGCACCGAATCGCCCAAAAATTCAAGCCTTTCGTTTGAAGAAAAGCCGTTTCTTACCTCGTTGGCATACGAAGAATGTGTAAGCGCGTTTTTAAGCAAATTTATATTATTGAATTTATAGCCGAGCTTTTGTTCTAAACCGTCCATTTTATTATCCTTCTTTATTCCGCAAGAGAGGCGGAAATCTTTTCCGTAACACCAGTTTCGGTGTATTTTACAGCCTGCCTTATTGCGTTTTTAAACGCCTTGGCGTCTGAATTGCCGTGCGCCTTTATAACCGTGCCCTTTACGCCTAAAAGCGGCGCTCCGCCCACCTCGGTGCTGTCCATCATTTTCTTAAGACCGCCGAGATCCTTTTTCACAACAAGCGCTGCAAGCTTATTTGTAAGGCTTTTGTAAAACACCTTTTTAATAAGCGAGAAAAACGTGGAAGCGGTGCCCTCAATAAGCTTTAAGGCTATGTTGCCTGTAAAGCCGTCGGTTATAACCGCGTCGCACACGCCCTTAGGCATCTCGCGCGATTCTATATTGCCTGCAAAGCTTATAGGCGCTTTGCTTAAAAGCTTGTAAGCCTCCTTTTGCAGCTCGCCGCCCTTTGTATCCTCTGTTCCTATATTTAAAAGACCTATTTTAGGGTTCTTAATACCCTCAACATTTTTTAAGTATACGTCTGCCATAATGCCGAACTGGCAAAGCATTTCAGGTCGGCAATCGGCGTTGGCGCCCATATCCATAAGCATATAGTGGCCGTTAGGCGACGGTATCATACCCGCAAGCGCAGGGCGTTTAACGCCCTTTATTCGCTTTACAATAAGCGTTCCGCCCACAACAACAGCGCCCGTAGATCCTGCCGAAACAAAGGCGTCGGCTTTCCCCTCGGCAAGCTCCTTAAACGCCAGCGCCATCGAGCTGTTTTTGTGCGCGCGCGTAAGCGAGGTAGGCTCGTCGTGCATAGAAATAACGTCGTCTGTATTAACTATTTTAAGCTCGCCGTAAAATTTCAGCGCGTTATCAATAATTATTTTTCTTATAACGGTTTCCTTACCCGTAAGGGTTATTTCGGTTTTAAGCTCGTTTGAAGCAAGCGAAGCGCCCTTAATAATTTCAAGTGGAGCGTTATCTCCGCCGAAAGCGTCAACAACAACACGCATATTTTATTCCTCCGTATTTATATTATCCCGAAACCAATCAAGCGAACGGGCGGAAAGCGCCGCATAGCGTTCGCGTTTATCCCTTATATGATTTTCAAGCGGCGGTATTATGCCGAAGTTGGCACCCATAGGCTGAAAATCGGCGACGCTTTCATCGCAAATATAGTTAAGCAAAGCGCCTATCATTGTAAATTCAGGCAAAATAAGGGGCTTTTCACCTTTTAACATCGCCGCCGCGTTAATGCCTGCCATAATTCCGCTTGCCGCGGATTCCATATAGCCCTCAACCCCCGAAAGCTGACCTGCAAAAAACACGCTGCCGTTGCTTTTAAGCGCAAGATTTCGGCTTAAAAGCTTAGGCGAATTTATAAACGTATTGCGGTGCATAACGCCGTAGCGCATAAACTCGGCGTTTTCAAGACCGGGTATCATCGAAAACACCCTTTTTTGTTCGGGAAATTTAAGGTTTGTTTGAAAGCCCACAAGATTGTAAAGCGTACCCGCGCTGTTTTCACGCCTTAGCTGCACCGCCGCCCATGGTCTGTGGCCGGTTTTAGGATCGCGAAGACCGACAGGCTTTAACGGCCCGAAACGGATAGAGTCTTCTCCCCTTTTCGCAAGCACCTCTATCGGCATACAGCCCTCGTACACCTTAGGCGCCTTATCAAAGCCGTGCAGCAGCGCCGATTCGGCGTTTATAAGCTCGTTATAAAACGCGGTGTATTCCTCTTTATTCATAGGGCAGTTTATATAATCGTCTCCGCCCTTACCGTAGCGCGAGGCGCAAAACGCCTTTGTCATATCAACGCTTTCGGCTGTCACTATCGGCGCCGCCGCGTCGTAAAAGCTTAAATTGCCGCCCTCGCACAATTCGCCTATTTTATTTGCAAGCTTACCGTCGGTAAGCGGACCGGTTGCAATAACGGTTATGCCGTCTTTGGGAATATCGGTAACCAATTCCTCTTTAACGGTTATATTCGGGCAATTCTTTATTTTTTCGGTTATAAGACATGAAAAAATGTCCCTGTCTACCGCAAGCGCGCCGCCTGCCGCAACCGAAGCCTTATCAGCCGCCTCAAGACAAACAGAGCCTAATTTCCGCATTTCTTCCTTTAAAAGCCCTGCCGCCGAATCGGGCCGCATAGCCTTAAGCGAATTTGAGCAGACAAGCTCGGCTAAATTATCGCTTTTATGCGCCGCGGTTTTTTTAGAGGGCTTCATTTCAAGCAATTCTACATCAATACCGCGCCGCGCTATCTGATAAGCCGCCTCACAGCCTGCAAGACCGCCGCCTATTACAGTAATTTTATTTTTCATTTTTCTTTGCCGTTTTCTTTTGTCTTGTAGGGCAATCGGAATTCATACAGTATTTTCTGCCGCGAACGCCGCTTATAATATAGCTGCCGCATTCGGGGCATTTTTCACCCGTGGGTATTCCCGGTGCCGCAAAATCGCAATCGGGATAATTCGAGCAGCCGTAAAACTTTTTACCCTTTTTGGATATCTTCTTTACAAGCTTTCCGCCGCATTTGGGGCAGGGCTGTTTAACCTCGTCCTCCGGCATGGGCTTTGTGTTTTTGCATTCGGGGTAGCCTGGGCAGGCAAGGAATTTACCGAAACGACCCGATTTTACAACCATTTTTCTGCCGCATTTATCGCACACAACGTCTGTTTCAACAACAGGCACCTTTACCTTCTGCCCTTCAAGCGAGGTTTCAGCCTTATTGTATAATTTTTCAAAATCGCTGTAAAAGTCTCTTATAGTATCAACCCAGCCGCGGTTGCCCGCGCCTATTTCGTCAAGCTGCTTTTCAAGACCGGCGGTAAATTTAACGTCTATTATTTTATCGAAATACTTAACCATAAGGTCGGAAACCACTATACCGAGATTGGTGGGCTTAAGCGACTTTTTTTCGCGCTCGATATAGTCGCGCCCCAAAATGTTGGAAATTATGGGAGCATAGGTGGAAGGTCTGCCTATTCCGTTTTCGTCAAGCGCCTTTATAAGCGTAGGCTCGGTATAGCGCGCAGGCGGCTGTGTAAAGTGCTGATTGGGTGTCAATTCGCGCAGCTTTAAAACGTCGCCCTTTTTCATTTCGGGCAATGCGCCGCCCTCTTCGCCGTCGTCGTCCTTGCCCTCCTCGTAAAGTACGGTAAAGCCGTCGAACTTAACCGAATAGCCGCTTGCCTTAAACAAATAATCGCCCGCGGTAATATCGGCGTTTACGGTATTCTGCACGCACACCGCCATTAAGGAGGCTATGAACCGCTCCCAAATAAGCTTATAAAGCTTGTACTGCTCGGCGGTAAGCGAATCCTTAACCTGTTCGGGTGTCAGCGTTACGGCGGTAGGTCTTATAGCCTCGTGCGCGTCCTGAGCGCCGCTTTTGGTTTTAAAATAGCGGGGCTTCGGCGGCAGATAGCTTTCGCCGTACCGTTTTGTTATAAAGGCGTTTGCCGCGGCGCGCGCCTCTTCTGAAATTCGCAGTGAATCGGTACGCATATAGGTTATAAGACCCGTTGCGCCGATACCGTGAATATCAACGCCCTCGTACAGCTGCTGCGCTATTCTCATTGTGCGCTGACCTGTAAAGCCTAATTTTCTTGAAGCCTCCTGCTGCAGTGTAGACGTGCTGAACGGCGGTGCAGGCTGTCGGCTGCGCGTTCCTTTTTTAAGTTCTGTTACGGTATAGCTTGCGTTTTCAAGCGCCTTTACAATACCCTCGGCCTCTTCGCCGCTTTTTATAACCTCTATTTTTTTGCCGTCCGCAAAGCCGAAAAGCTTTGCCGAAAAGCTCTTTCTGCCCGACATAAGCTTTGCGTCTACCGACCAGTATTCTTCGGAATTAAACTTTTCTATCTCGCGTTCGCGCTCTACAATAAGGCGCAGCGCTACCGACTGAACACGTCCTGCCGAAAGACCGCTTTTAACCTTTTTCCACAAAAACGGGCTGAGCTTATAGCCCACAATTCTGTCAAGCACTCTTCTTGCCTGCTGTGCGTCTACAAGGTCAAGATTTATTTTGTGCGGCTCGGCAATACCGGCCTTAATGCCCGATTCGGTAATTTCATTAAAGGCAACGCGGTTCGCTTCATTCATATCAAGCGCCAATATCTGCGCTAAGTGCCAGGAGATCGCCTCGCCCTCCCTATCAGGGTCGGTTGCAAGCAATACCCCGTCGCTGTTTGCTGCGGCTTCCTTAAGCTCCTTGATAAGGTCCTTCTTGTCCGACATATTTATATACTGCGGTTTAAAATCGTGCTCAACGTCTATTCCGAGCTTTGATTTCGGCAGATCGCGCACGTGGCCCTTTGAAGCCATAACGTTATAGCCGCTTCCGAGCGTTTTTTTAACCGTCTTTATTTTTGAGGGAGACTCAACTATTATAAGCTTAGACATCATTTTCCTCCGATAATTATTATAGCATTTCGTAACAGCCGCCGGGTAAGGAGCGTATTAAAAGCTCTACCTCAAGCTCGGTAAGAGCCGATAATATCTCGCCCGCGCCAAGCCCCGTATCCTTTATCTCCTCCGGATAAAATTTATGCTTATCTAAATGATTATATACTATTTTCGCATTTTTTGAAAGGGTTTCATTTGATAAATTTTTGTGAACAGGCTCTTTCTCTTTTTTATCTGCGGTGCCGGCTTGAGCGCTGTATGCCCGCTTAACATCTATTTTATCGGGAAAACGCGGTATATATTCGTTGAAAATGTCAGACATATCGATAAGCGGCTTTGCCCCGTCGCGCAAAAGCGCGTTAGAGCCCTTAAACTCCGCCTTTTCCACATCGCCCGGTATAACAAAAACATCTTTACCCTGTTCTGCTGCGTGGCGTGCCGTTATAAGCGCTCCGCTTTTAACTCCCGCCTCGATTACAACCGTACAAACCGAAAGAGCGGACATTATACGGTTTCTTACGGGAAAGGTATAGCGTGAAGCGCCGTAATGCGGCGGATATTCGCTTATAAGGCAACCGCTGCGGCTTACGCTTTCGCGAAGAGATGCGTTTTCCTGCAAATAGTCGCTTAAAATACCGCAGCCCATAACAAGCGCGGTAATACCGTCCGCCTTTAAAGCGCCCGAATGCGCGGCAGAGTCGCAGCCGAGCGCGCCGCCGCTTACAACCGTCATTCCCGATAACGCCAAACGCCTTGCAATGGAATACGAAGCCATTTTACCCTTTTCGGTAACCTTTCGCGGTCCCACAATGCAAACGGCAGGTATATTATCAAAGTCGGGCATAGTGCCCTTTACATACAAAAGCGCGGGCGCGTCGTCTGTAACCGAAAGGCAGTAAGGGTAATTTTTATCCCCGTAGCATATAATGTCAATTCCGTTTTCCTTACATTCTTCAAGCGTTTCAAGAGCAGCCGCGTTTTGCGAATTTTTAATACGCAAAAGCTCGTTTTTTGTAAAAATACCCGATTCGGCGCGTTCCTTATCGGAAGCTTTAAAAATATTTTCGGCATTGCCGAAATATTCAAGCGCGCGCTTTGCCCTTATATTGCCTGCGCCCAAAGCATATCCTAAACGAATATAATATTCCGTCATTTCATCATTTCCCACATTGCTATTGCGGCTGCCGCCGCCGCGTTAAGCGATTCGGCTCTGCCTGTCATAGGTATGGTAACCAAAACGTCCGCCGATTGCTTTGCACTGTCGGTAAGGCCGTTAGCCTCGTTTCCTATCATAACCACCGAACCGTTTTCAAAGCTCTGCTCCTTTATGCTTTCGGCGGTTTTATCAACAACGCAGGCATAGCGCTTAAGACCTGTGCTTTTAAGCGTTTCGGCAAAGCTTTCGGTAACAAAAACGGGCACACGCAAAAGCGTTCCCATAGAGGCGCGAAGCGCTTTAGGGGAATACGGGTCGCACCCGTCCGACGAAAGTATGATGCCGTTTACCCCAAGCGCCTCGGCAGTTCTTGAAACCGCGCCCAGATTAGAGGGGTCCGCCACATTTTCAAGCGCTATGTATTTGCCGTTTTTATCTATACCGTAAGAGCCGAGCGCCGGCATTTTTGCAACCGCTATTATGCCCTGCGGCGTTTTTGTATCGCTTATTTTTTTAAAAAGCGAATCGGGAATTTTATAGCACTCGTCTGATATTAAAGAAAATTTTTCTGTATCGGCGGCATACTTTTCCGCCGCCGCGTCGGAAACTATCAGTTTATCAAACCTGATTCCGTTGTCGCACGCGTCCTTGCATATACGCAGCCCCTCAAGAACAAAAAGGCCGTTGCGTTTACGCTTTTCAGACGATACCTGCAAGGCGGCAACAAGCTTGATAAGCGGATTTTCGCGACTTGTAATTATATTAAAAGTCCTCATATCAGCGCTCCTTAAAAAATACAAAGTCGCCCGAAGTTTAAAACCTCGGGCGAAAAAAATTACTTTTCGAGAGCCTTATTTGCGGCTTTAACAAGAGTTGCAAAGCCGGCGGCGTCGTTTACCGCAAGGTCGGCAAGCATTTTACGGTTGATCTGAATTCCGGCTTTATTAAGACCGTTAATAAAGGTGGAATAATTGATACCGTTCATTTTGCAGGCAGCTGAAATTCTGGTAATCCAAAGGCGACGGAAATCGCGCTTTTTCTGTCTGCGGCCGATGTATGCATAGTTGCCGGATTTCATTACGGCTTCTTTAGCTGTTTTAAAAAGCTTTGATTTTGCGCCGAAATAACCCTTTGCAAGCTTTAAAGTTTTATTTCTTCTTTTGCGTGTTGCCAACGCACCCTTAACACGTGCCATGTCTTATACCTCCACTATAAACCGTTCCTTATTTATAAGGAATCATTTTCTTGATCTTAGCTACGTTGGTTACGTCTGCGGTAACAACTTTGCGAAGATTTCTTTTACGTTTGGTTGTCTTCTTGTTGAGAATGTGCGACTTGAAAGCATGAGCACGTTTAACCTTACCGGTTTTAGTGAGCTTAAAGCGCTTTTTTGCGCCGCTGTGAGTTTTGATCTTAGGCATTGTAAGTCCTCCCTAATAAAATTCAACTGCTGTTATTTACCCGATTTAGGGGCTAAAAACATCAGCATATTTCTGCCTTCCATTTTTGCCGGTTTTTCAACAGAACCGTGCTCCGCGCAATACTCGGCAAAACGCTTCATGGTATCAAGACCTATTTCGGGGTGGCCGAGCTCTCTGCCCCTGAAACGGATAGAAACCTTAACCTTGTTGCCCTCGTCAAGAAAACGCATTGCGTGTTTTCCCTTTGTCTCGAAATCGTGAACGTCTATACTGAGTCCCAAACGTATTTCCTTGATCTCAACCGTTTTTTGGTTTTTCTTTGCCTCTTTTTCACGCTTTGCCTGTTCAAAACGGTATTTGCCGTAATCCATTATTTTGCAAACGGGCGGCTGAGCGTTAGGCGAAATGCAAACCAGATCAAGATCTGCCGCATAGGCGGCTTCAAGCGCCTTTGCAACCGGCATAATGCCGAGCTGGGAACCGTCTGACCCGATAGTACGAACCTCTTTAAACCTTATGTTTTCATTGATGGAAAGCTCTTTGCTGCTGATGTTGATGCACCTCCGTATTTCGTGTTGCAGCAGAACTGCATAACTGCAATTCTTTAATTAAAAAGCGCGGACGAAATTCGCCCGCGCATAAAAACACCAAACAATAAATGCCTGAATTTTTATTAACCCTTCAGCCCGATTGCCGACAGGGTGAGACGAAAAACGTACTGCTTCTTTGTATCATCAATTATATCACGGTATTTTATTTTGTCAAGTATTTTTTTAAATTTTCGGCTTTATCGGTCTTTTCCCAGCTTAAATCAAGATCCGTTCTGCCCATATGGCCGTATGCCGAAAGCTCCTTGTAAATCGGTTTTCTTAAATCAAGCTTGTCTATTATCGCAGAGGGGCGCAGATCAAATACTGCGTTTACAGCCTCGGCAATTTTTTCATCGTCGTATTTGCCGGTGCCGAAGGTGTCCACCATAACCGACACGGGGTGCGCCACGCCTATGGCATACGCTAACTGAACCTCGCACTTAGAGGCAATTTTTGCCGCCACAATATTTTTTGCAACGTAACGCGCGGCGTATGCGGCGCTGCGGTCTACCTTTGTGGGATCCTTGCCCGAAAATGCGCCGCCGCCGTGGCGCGCATAGCCGCCGTAGGTATCAACGATTATTTTTCTTCCCGTAAGCCCCGTATCTCCCTGCGGACCGCCCACAACAAAACGTCCCGTGGGGTTGATATATATTTTTGTGTCACTGTCTAAAAGCTTTGCGGGAACGGTAGCCTTTATAACCTTTTCAAGTATATCGGATCTGAGCGTATCAAGGCTTATATCCGCGCTGTGCTGCGAGGATACTACCACTGCGTCCACGCGCACGGGTTTTCCGCCGTCGTACTCAACGGTAACCTGCGTTTTTCCGTCCGGTCTTAAATAGGAAAGCTCGCCGCTTTTGCGTACCTCGGTAAGCTTTTTTGCCATTTTGTGCGCAAGGGATATCGGCAGCGGCATAAGCTCCGGCGTATCGTCGCACGCATAACCGAACATCATACCCTGATCGCCCGCGCCGTTAAGGTTATATATATCCTCCTCGCCCTCTTTATATTCAAGCGAGCTGTCAACGCCCATGGCAATATCGGGCGATTGCTTATCAATTGCCGTCATAACCGCACAGGTGTTTCCGTCAAATCCGGCGGAGGGACTGTCATAGCCTATCTCGCACACAACGTCGCGCGCTATCTGCGGAATATCAACGTAACATTCAGTCGTTATTTCGCCCATTACGGTAATACTGCCTGTTGTGCAGAAGGTTTCGCAGGCAACGCGGGCTTTAGAGTCGTTTTTTAAAATTTCGTCCAAAATAGCGTCGGATATACGGTCGCACACCTTATCGGGGTGACCCTCTGTTACCGATTCGGACGTGAAAAGCATTTTTGACATACTGTACTTCCTTTCCAAAATAAAAACCGCCCCGAAAAAGAGCGGTGTAAAACCTCATCTTTCGGATAATCCGCCGGAATTGGCACCTTGAAATAAATCAGGTTGCCGGGCTTCGCAGGGCCGGTCCCCTCCGCCACTCTTGATAAGGACTGTATTCAGTTCATTTATTATTTTAACATATAAACTTAATTTGTCAACAGTAAATTTAAGGCAATATAAGTAACTATTTTTTAAATAAAACCTCAATCGGAACATTTAACGCCTTTGAAATATAATAAACCTCTTTATCGGTTGAAATTCTTAACTGTCCCTCAAGCTTTGAATAGCTTGTAGGGTTTATATCAAGCCCCATAGTCTGAAGCCTTGCAATAAAATCCTTTTGCTTTATCCCCTTTTCCTTTCGCAAGCGCTCAACATTTTCGCCTATCATATTACAGGTTCCGTATTCGCTTTTTCTGAGTTTCATATAATCACCGATAATATTTTTTAATAATTATAAGGTGAATATTCCTTGACATAATTCCGTTACGGAATTATAATTTAATTATAATACGGAACTTTATCGCACAAAATAAAGTTGACCGAGTTTTTGCCCGAATATAAAAAATACAGCCGTTCGGCACCGCTTAAACGCAATTTGCAAATTATAGCCTATGCCGACGAGGTATTGGCATTTTGGGACGGCGAATCGCACGGCACAAAATATGTTATAGAAAACTGCAAAAAGCAGAATAAGCAAGTTAAAATTTTTAAGAAAATATAAAACGACTTGTCACTCGCAATGACAGGTAAACGAAAGTATAACCGCACGCCACAAGTATTCGCAATAACTAAATTGTGTGTCATTCTGAGTGCAAAGCACGAAAGAATCCGCCTCCTTTAAAAAGAGAAACGGATTGCCGCGCACCTAACGGCGGTCTCGCCTGCCGGCTCGGTCGGTGCTTCT
>ERZ808240.387-NODE-387-length-58815-cov-6.615146_pt1 | contig 58815 bp, 64 predicted proteins | sample MGYA00521084_ERZ808240 | MGnify/ENA primary metagenome ERZ808240 (study PRJEB31516, sample SAMN03275571) | gut metagenome | biome: mammalia-associated habitat; material: feces | host: Papio cynocephalus | place: Kenya | collected 2012-08-06 ...
GTTATTAAGACCTTGGAGAGGGTCTCTAAAAACTACTACTTTATAATACGAGGAGGAAAATCATGTTCTTACAAATCAACAACCTTGAAAAGTTCTATGGTGAAAAAGACAACCGTGTCCAAGTCTTAAAAGGTCTTTCTACCGGTATTGAGAAAGGAGAAATCTGCGTCCTGCTCGGTCCATCCGGTTCCGGTAAGTCTACTCTGTTGAACATCGTCGGCGGCATCGAAAGCTATGATAAGGGAGAGATCATCATCAACGGCGCCGCCATGTCTGCCATGAACGAAAAGCAGATGACACTCTACCGCCGTGAGCACTTAGGTTACGTATTCCAGTTCTACAACCTGATTCCGAACCTGACGGTCAAGGAGAATATCGAGGTCGGCGCTTACCTTGGAAGCAACCCACTGGATGTCGATGACCTGCTTCATACACTTGGCTTGTGGGAGCACAAGGATAAGATTCCTAGCCAGCTTTCCGGCGGTCAGCAGCAACGTACTTCCATCGGTCGTGCCATCGTCAAGAATCCGGATCTGCTGCTCTGCGATGAGCCAACCGGCGCGCTCGATTACAATACTTCCAAGGATATTCTGAAATTGATTGAAGACGTCAACCGGAAATACGGAAATACCATCATCATCGTTACACACAACGATGCCATCAAACTCATGGCTGACCGTGTTATCAAGCTTCGTGACGGTATGATCCGAAAAGAATACACGAACGAGACAAAGACACCGGCTATGGAACTGGATTGGTAGGTGATCAGATATGGCGAACACAAAGAAAATCAAAAATCCACTGCGCAAACGTATCCTTCGGGATATCAGGAAAGAAAAAGGAAAATACATATCCATCTTCTTGTTTCTGACATTTATGATTGCAATCGTCAGTGGTATGCTGGTTACTTCGCTGAGCATGATGCACACCTACGACGATGGTATCGAGACATATAAATTGGAGGATGGGCATTTCTCTACTAACAGTGAAATCTCTGTGGCCGACCTGCAGAAGATCGCTGACCAGGCAGATTCAGACACAGCAATTGCAACCATCTACAAACAGTACTTCTATAATTTTGATTACACCTTTGAAAATAATGACAATTATTCCATCCGTCTCTACGAAAACCGCGAGGCGTTGAATACATATTCGATCTTTGAAGGACACGCACCGGAGAAGGACGGAGAACTTGCCATCGACCGTCTCTTTGCAGAAAACAACAATCTCAAAATCGGTGACACCCTCACCTTTGACGGAAAGGATTTAACAATCTGCGGAACAGTTGCTGTCCCGGATTATAGCTGTCTGTTCGAGAAAAACTCTGATTCGATGTTCAGCGCAACGACATTTACCATGGGGTTTGTCACTACAGATTATTTCAAGGAATTCTCCGAAAGCAAGCTTACCTACGGCTTTGCTTATCGTTTCACGGACAGAAGTCTTGATGACCGGGCTTCTTATGACGCAAGCACAGACCTGATGAATGCATTGTCCGAACAGCTCGCTCCACAGGGAAATTACCTGACCGATTTTTTGATGCGGCAAAACAATAAAGCAATCACATTTACAAGGGAAGATATGGATGGCGATACAAACAGCACGATCATGATGCTCTATATCATGATAGCACTGCTTGCATTCATCTTCACACTTATGACTTTCAGCACGATTGAAGCGGAAGCCGGTGCAATCGGAACCCTGCGCGCTTCCGGATATACAAAAGGAGAAATCATCCGGCATTACATGGCTGCACCAACGTACGTATTCCTTGCAGCCGCAGTGATTGGAAACATCGGCGGTTACACTTGTTTCCGTAAATTCATGGAGGACATGTATTACCATTCCTACTCTCTGCCTGTATTCAAGGTTGTGTGGAATGCAAACGCCTTTTTGCTTACGACTGTGATTCCGATTGCAATCCTGTTAATAATCAACTACCTTGCACTTCGATCAATGCTTGGATTGTCACCGCTTAACTTCCTGCGGCATGATCTGTCAAAACGTAAGAAAAAGCATGTGACAAAGCTTCCGGACTTCAAGTTTCTGACCAGGTTCCGGATTCGTACAATCCTGCAGAACCGCTCCAACTATATCACAATGGCGATTGGTATCCTGATGGCAAATATCCTGTTTATCTTCTCTGCCAGCATGCTTCCAATCTTAAATGACCAGACAGATAATGTGCTTGATCACCTGATTGCAAACTATCAATATACACTCAAAGCACCGGTAGAGCTTGACGATTCATCTGCTGAAAAATACTGTCTAACTGCGCTTGCTGATGATGACGGAAAGGAAGTGCTTGTATATGGAATCGCAGATAATTCAAAGTACCTGACACAGGTTTCTATGCCTAGGGAAAAAGGGGATATCATCATCTCAAAATCGTTCATGAAACTGAACGATTATAAAGTAGGCGATACGATTAAAATAACGGAAAAATACGGCGATAAAGAATATTCTTTCCGGATTGCCGGCAGCTTCAATTACCCGGCGGCCTTCTCCGTATTTATGAGCATTGATAATTACAATGACACATTCGGAAAAGATGCGGATTATTTCACAGGATATTTCTCTGACAAAGCGCTGGATGATTTAGATGACAGTTTCATCTACAGTACGATGGGACCTTCGGACTATTCAAAGTTAAGTGACCAGATGAATGATTCGATGGGACGTATGATGCCTTTGATGAAATATCTTTCCCTTATTATCTTCGTCATCGTTATCTACCTGCTCTCTAAGATTGTGTTGGAGAAAAATGCGGAATCGATTTCCCTGACGAAGATTCTCGGTTACAACAACAGAGAAATCGGGAAAATCTACATTATTTCAACCGCGATAGCTGTCCTTGTCAGTGTAGCAATCAGTCTGCCGCTTTCAACGGTCATCTTGAAGACAATGATTGTCTATCTCTTCCGGACTTTTGATATCTGGCTGGAAAATGTTCATATCGGAACATCCATCTATGTTCAGGTTGTAATCTGGGATATTGTATGTTACGGATTATTAAGTTTCCTGCAATATAAGAAGATCCAGAAGATTCCTATGGAAGAGGCACTGAAGAACCGGGAGTAATTACCTACCCTACGTCATCATAGATTGTCTAACTATACAATCTATACCTGCCATTTGGAGCAAACAAGCTTATCCTGCCTGTTTGCTCCTATTTTATTTACTACTGTTATTCCGGTCTCCTACTTTTTTGAGAGCAAACTTGTTGTTTCGTTCTGCTTTGCTCCTATTTTATTTGCCACTTCTATTCCAGCCGCCTGCTTTTTTGGAGCAAACCTGTTGTTTCTTTCTGCTTTACTCCTATTTTATTTGCCACTTCTATTCCAGCCGCCTGCTTTTTTGGAGCAAACCTGTTGTTTCTTTCTGCTTTGCTCCTATTTTCTTTGCCACTTCCATTCCAGTCTCCTGCTTTTTTGGAGCAAACCTGTTGTTTCGTTCTGCTTTACTCCTATTTTCTCATAATCATAAAAAAGAAACATCCAACCGGTTCTTGCCAGCTGGATGTTTCATTCTCTTGTTGCCTATCGACTACATATATTCATGTACATTACGTCAACTTATACACTCACAAACATTGCAATACTCATGTTCATTATTTATACTTACAGTCACCGCAATTCTCATGTTCAATATTTATACTTACAGTCACTGTAATTCTCTTATTCTGTATTTACACTCACAAACATTGCTATGCTTATCCATTTATTTACTTCCCTTCATACCGATCGTGTCCCTGCAGTCTCGCCATCGCTCTGGCAAGTGAAGCACGGGAAATATGGTATTCCATGATACTCTGCTTCTGCTGCATCTGCTCGATGGCACGCTCCTTCGCAGCCTGTGCACGGAACTCATCGATTTCCTCCGGTTTTTCTGCCGAATAGACAAGTACAACAACCTCGTTGTTCTTGACCTTCAGAAGTCCATCGGAACAGATTGCCACATGTTCCTCTCCATCCGGTGTCCGGAAGTGCAGCTCACCGACTTCGATATTCGTCGTCATCTTCTCGTGATGTGCCAGAATTGCCATCTGTCCATCATAGCCGGGGAATTTCAAAATTTCACATGGTCCATCATAAAACACCCGGTCACAGGCTATGATTTTGAGTGAAAATGTATTCATATGCCGTCCCCTTTCTATCCTTTACAGGGTTTCTGCTTTCTTCTTTACATCCTCAATCGTACCGACATTAAAGAAGGCTGCTTCCGGATACTCATCCATCTCGCCATCTAAGATTGCCTTAAATCCACGAATCGTCTCCTTGACTGGTACAAATACACCTTTGACATTCGTGAAGTTCTCAGCTACATGGAATGGCTGTGACAGGAAACGCTGTACCTTTCTTGCACGGTAAACCGTCTGCTTATCCTCATCGGAAAGCTCCTCCATACCAAGAATTGCAATGATATCCTGCAGTTCCTTATACTTCTGCAAAGTCTCCTGCACCTCACGTGCGACACGGTAATGTTCTTCTCCAACGACATCTGCCTCCAGAATACGGGAGGTTGATTCCAGTGGATCAACGGCTGGATAGATACCCTGTTCTACAATCTTACGTGACAATACAGTCGTTGCATCCAGGTGAGAGAATGTTGTAGCAGGTGCCGGGTCTGTCAGGTCATCGGCTGGTACATATACCGCCTGTACCGATGTAACAGAACCATCCTTTGTAGAAGCGATACGCTCCTGCAGTTCACCCAAATCATTTGCCAGAGTTGGCTGATATCCAACAGCAGAAGGCATACGTCCAAGCAATGAGGACACCTCTGAACCTGCCTGTACAAAACGGAAGATGTTATCAATGAATAACAACACATCCTGTTTTTTTACATCACGAAAATATTCTGCCATCGTAAGTCCCGTCTCTGCCACACGCATACGGGCACCAGGTGACTCATTCATCTGTCCAAATACCAGCGCCGTCTTGTCAAGGACGCCGGATTCCTTCATCTCATTCCACAGGTCGTTACCTTCACGGGAACGTTCTCCAACTCCGGTGAAGATGGAATAACCACCACTCTCCGTTGCGATATTGTGAATCAGCTCCTGAATCAGGACAGTCTTACCAACACCGGCACCACCGAACAGGCCGATCTTACCACCCTTTGCATATGGGGCAAGCAGGTCGATAACCTTGATACCGGTTTCCAGCATCTCAACAACCGGGCTCTGATCCTCGAATGTTGGCGGTTCACGGTGGATACACCAGTGCTCTCCATTCTCCAGACTTTCCTTTCCATCCAATGTCTCACCAAGTACATTGAACAGTCGGCCCAGTGTCTGTTCTCCGACCGGAACCTGAATACCAGATCCGGTCGCTGTCACTTCCATATCTCTGCACAAGCCTTCGCTCGCTGCAAGCATAATACAACGGACAACATTATCGCCGATATGCTGGGATACTTCCATGACACATTTCTTTCCATTGTTCATCACATACAAAGCATCCTTGATATATGGCAGATTGCCGTCTGCAAACTCGACATCGACAACTGGTCCGGATACCTGTACGATTTTACCTTTACTTTCCATCATGCGATCATTCACCTCGCTTGTTTCTTCTTTTTCTTCTTGAGTGCCTTGGCTCCACCGATCACCTCGGTGATTTCCTGTGTGATTGCTGCCTGACGCACACGATTAAACTCAATCGAGAGATCATGCAGCATTGCCTGTGCATTGTCCGTTGCCGCCTGCATCGCCATCATTCTGGCATTTTCCTCACTTGCGGACCCCTCTACAAGAACACCATACATAAAACCTGTTACATAGTTATACACCAATTTCTCCAAAACCTTCTTCGGAGATGGATAGATCAAAAACCAGTCGTCGGATTGCTCTGCTGCCTCACGGTCGCTGTTTCCAAGTCCCTTCTGCGAATCCTCCAGCAACTCCTTTTTGATAAACTCATGCGTCTTGAGCGGCAGGATTTCCTGCACCTCAACCTCTTCCTTCATGCTGTTTACCATCTTCGTATAGACAACATATACCTCGTCAAATTCTTCCTCCTTATATAACTCGACGATACGCTCTGTGATCATTCGCGCACGGTGGATAGAAGGATTGTTTGCCGAATAACAGAATCCCTCTTCCAGTTTATATCCTTGGGAAGAAAAGAAATGTCGTCCTAACTCTCCAACTACAAACAAACGGTAGGAATCCGCCTCATCAACCAGCTTCTGTGCTTCTTTTAACACATTGTGGTTATATGCGCCCGCCATACCTTTATCGCCTGTTATAACGATAAATGCACGCCGTTTGGTCTTCTCCAGCAGATCCTTGCCACGGTTATCAAAGAACAGATGCTGCATATCCGGGAAATGCAACAAAATATCTGCAATCTGTTCCTGCAATCCATAGAAGTACGGCTCGGTATTCTCCAGCTTCTGTCTTGCTTTCCGAAGCTTCATCGAAGACATCATATACATTGCCTTCGTGATCTTCATCGTGTCCTGGATACTTTTGATACGTGTGGAAATTTCTCTTGCATTTGCCATTTAATTCCCTCCGTTTTCGTCTTCCAGGCTCCTCTGCTTATATTCATTCGCTGCCTGTATGATTGCATCCTTCACATCGTCTGCCAGATCCTTGGAAGAATCCAGACGCCCGATAATATCTGCATGATTCTTTGCAAAATCATCCAGCAGTCCAAGGCGGAATGCCTTGATCTTCTCAATCGGAAGATCACTGAATACATGCGCATTGGCAGCAACCAATGTAATAACCTGCTCTGCCATTGTAAATGGACGTCCAAGTGGCTGCTTCAACAGCTCCATCAGTGCACGTCCATGCGCTAACTGTTTCTTCGTGTTCTCATCCAGATCGGAAGAAAACTGTGTAAAGACCTCCATCTCACGATACTGTGCCAGATCAATACGGATACTTCCGGCTGCCTTCTTCATCGCCTTTGTCTGCGCCGCACCACCGACTCGGGATACGGAAAGTCCGACATTGACGGCCGGACGCTGACCAGCGAAGAACAGCTCACTTTCCAGATAGATCTGTCCATCTGTGATAGAAATAACATTTGTCGGGATGTATGCAGACACATCGCCTGCCTGTGTCTCAATGATCGGAAGTGCGGTAATACTTCCACCGCCAGCCTCGGCTGTTACACGGGAAGAACGCTCCAGCAATCTTGAGTGCAGATAGAATACATCACCCGGATATGCCTCACGTCCTGGTGAACGCTCCAGCAAAAGTGAGATTGCACGGTAGGCAACCGCATGCTTGGACAGATCATCATAGACGATCAGAACATCCTTGCCCTGATACATGAAATACTCTGCAAGTGCTGTACCTGCATATGGTGCGATATACTGCAATGGTGCCGGATCGGATGCTGTTGCAGCAACGACGATCGTGTAATCCATCGCGTCATTTTTCTTTAACGTATTTACTAACTTCGCGATTGTCGATGCCTTCTGTCCGATTGCAACATAGACACAGATAACATCCTTGCCCTTCTGGTTCAGGATTGTATCCATCGCGATTGAAGTCTTACCTGTCTGTCTGTCACCGATGATCAACTCACGCTGTCCACGACCGATCGGGAACATCGAATCAATTGACAGAATACCTGTCTCCATAGGAACGGATACGGATTTACGGTCTACAATACTTGGTGCCGGGTTCTCAATTGGACGATAACCATCCTGCGCGATATCACCCTGTCCATCAATCGGCGCACCAAGTGCATCCACGATTCTTCCAAGGAATGCATCTCCAACCGGGATACCAGCCATCTTGCCGGTACGAACGACGCGGCTGCCTTCCTTGATCTCTGTATCACGGCCAAACAGGATAACACCGATCTCATCGCGTCTTACATCCTGTACCATACCTTTGACACCACAGTCAAAGAGAACGATTTCACCGTAAAATGCGTGGTCGATACCATCGACATTCGCAATACCATCGCCAACCCAGTTGACAACACCGATCTCCTTATCCTTTGCCTGTAATTCGAAATCTGCAATATCGGCTCGCAGGATGGAAATGATGCTCTCCTCACTGACCGTTATCAGCTTCTTGCTTGTCAGGGACTGGTTGATATGCTTCTGCAGCTGGTCGATACGCCCCTGCTCGCTCCAGTCGTACTCTTTGTTTCCAACACGGATGATGAATCCACTCCTGATGGATGCATCTTCCTTGCCAACGATCTTGATATCCGGATTGTTACATACCTTTGCAAGGAACAAACGAATCCGCTCCATCTGCTCTGGTGTCGGTGGTGTCACATATGTGAGTTCTGCCTGCGCTTCCACCTTCTCCGGTGTCTTCGTCAGTTCAATATATGCCTGCTCGATTTCTTCCAATAATCCGAAATCTTCATTATCACATAAGATCTTTAAGAAGTTCCGGATCTCCTTCGGGAATACCCGGTCAATCACCAGATGCTTCTTCTCCAGCGATACGGTTGGATCTTCAAACTCCACACCGATCTCAGGAACTGCCTCTAAAATATCCTTTACGATCTGCAGATTTGACTTCGCGTTTTCAACGAGCTTCAAATCCGCTGCATAGTCCTTTGCTGCTCGAATCACGTTTCATCACCTGCTTTATCTAAAAATTTGTCGTACAGTGCGTTATCCACCTCTGCACCCTTTTTCTCTCCAACTACCTTAACTGTTGCATTGACAACCATATCGGCAATATCTTTTTCTGCTTTCTTCAGGATCTGTGCCTTCTGGTTCTCTGCATCTGCGATTGCATCTTCCTTTACCTGCTTTGCGGTCTTCTCTGCGTCTGATACAATCCGCTTATATTCTGCATCTGCGGTCTGTCTTGCCTCCTGAAGTACCTGTTTCTTGGCTTCTTCCGCATTTGCAAGACTTGCCTCATACTGCTTTCTTGTTTCCTCTGCTGCCTGCTTGCTCTCGTCCGCTTCCTTGAACTGTCTGTCCGCTTCCTCCTGACGCGCAGCAATGATCTTCTGTACCGGCTTAAACAGGAAAATCCGCATCAACACGAACAAAAGCAGCAGATTGATTATGGTAAGTAATAAATTCCAATCTACCCGGAGCATGTTACCACCCTGCCTTTCCTGTGATTACTTCAACATTACTATGATCATAAGCGCGATAACGAAACCGTAAATAGCAGTTGCCTCTGCAAGTGCACAACCAAGAATCAATGTCTTGTTGATTTTACCTTCTGCCTCCGGCTGTCTTGCGATTGCCTCTGCTGCCTTACCGGTTGCAATACCGATACCAATACCTGCGCCAAGCGCTCCTAAAACTGCAATACCTGCACCAATTGCGATTATCGTACCCATACTAATTATCTCCTTTTCGTTTATTGTTCAATCTCTTCACTGATATACAGTGATGTCAAAAATACAAATACATATGCCTGCAGCAATCCATCAAACAGATCAAAATACAAAGAAAAGACTGCCGGCAGAACAACTGGAACAACCATCTTAATGAGTTCCATAATTACAAATGCACCAAGCACGTTACCAAAGAGTCGCATGCACAGTGACAATGGTCGTGTAAATACCTCTAAGATATTGATCGGAGTGACGATTGCGATCGGTTCTACGAACTTGTGCAGCCACTTCTTCACACCCAGATGATAAATACCTGCCGCCTCAACTAAGACAATACTCATAACCGCAAGTGCGATCGTGACATTCAGGTCTTTCGTTGGGGACTTAAATCCAAACAATCCAATGATGTTCGATACACCAATATACAGCAATACAGTTGTCAGATATGGGACATATGCTTTTCCTTCGGGTCCGATCATATCCTCCACCATACCAGTCAACTTTGTAACAATCGTCTCTGCGATTGCCTGACGTTTGCTGATGTGATCAATCTTCATGTTTCTTGTCAGGATGATTGCCACAAGAACTAGCACTGCCATGATAATCCATGTTACGACCACAGATTCCGATACGTCGATGCCACCGAAGATTGGAATCGTAAAAACGGTCTCACAGTTCAGTTCTTCCATCAGGTCTTTTGCAAGATCTTCCAAAAAAACCATCTCCTTTTCTCGTTTTATCCTTTCTACCCACGTAAAAGTGTATACCTTTTTTTGTCGAAAGTAAAACGTATTTTTCTATAAAAAAACAACCTAAACAGATTGTTATTTTAGCATTTTTAACATAAGTTATAATAATTACGATTTCTCCGTTCTACGAACTCCCGAAATCGTAAATAGTCATGCGCATTCCGGGCTACCGCCCTTCATGTTTATGTCTGTTTATCCGTCAAATAAATAAGTAATTCAGCCTGCAAGCAGTCTCACTACTTATTTGCTTGACGGAATTATTTATCTCACATCACCTGTTCTATCAAATCATAATGCCTGTCAATCGCGGCAAGCATGGCTGGCTCATTTTTCTGTACCAGATTCTGGTAAATGTCCTCATGACACTGCATCAGTTTCTCCCGTGCCGGCTCATCTGCAAACTCGATCACATAGTTGATCCAATCCCGGTACGCATCAGTAACTGCCTCCATCAAAACCGCCCACAGATGATTTCCGGTCGCCTGAATCAGGGTGTCGTGAAACTCTTTGTCCACATCGGTCAGTTCTTTCCCTTCTAGCAGCTTCATCTCATCAAGCTTTGTCTCCAAAATCGGCTCATATTCATAAGAGATCCCTTTTACAATCAGATTCGTACAGACCGCCTTCTCCATCACCCGGCGGAACTCAAATATTTCCTCTTTCGTAATCGTTCCAAGTGCAAGCATCACCGTAAGCGACTGCCGGATTGACTCGCCCACATGCTTCGATACATAGTTGCCAGATCCCTGCATGCGGTCAATCAGTCCCATGCCATGCAGGATGCTGATTGCCTCCCGGATCGAATTTCTTCCGATGCCTAACTCCTCGGCAATCTTCCGTTCCGGTGGAAGCTTACTGCCTAACTGCAGCGATCCTTCCTTGATCCGGCCTATGATATAGGTGATTGCTTTCTCATATTCCTGTGTTGTTTGTTTCTCCATTTCCTTCATCACCTACTCTAACCCAGTCTTTTTGATATACTGCTCGATCATAGCGATCGTACCTACCGTACCAAGCTTCGAGACATTCAGGCACAGATCATAATTTTCTGCCATACCCCATGTCTCTCCGGTATAATATTTGTGATATGCCGCCCGACGCTCATCGGTTGCCTGTACAAGCTTCTTTGCCTGCCGCTCTGAGATTCCGTGCTTCTTCGCGATCGTCTCAACACGCATCGCATCATCCCCGGTCAGGAAAATGGCAAGCTTATCTGGTCGGTCCTTAAATACATAATCACCACATCTGCCTAAGATAATACAATTTTTACCTTCCAGTATCCCGAACAACGCTTTCTTCGGTGTCTCATAAAATACACTCTCACTCTCTGTCTGGGATATCGTGTACATCAATGTATCCATCGGAGTTTCTCCATAGAAATCCGGATACCGTTCATACAATCCATACCCTTTTGCAAGCTCCGAGATGACCGAGCGATCATAAAAGGGAATATGATATATCTGTTCCAACGCATGACCGATCTCATCGCCACAGCAGCCACATTTTCTACCAATCGTAATAATCATAACGAACACCTCCTAATTTCTAATTGCACATATTGTAATGCATATATTTTAATATTATTTCATTTCATATGCGATGTATTGAAACCAAGAAGTTCTAACTGTTCTGATATACATACCATTTTGTCACGCAACCGCCGCCAATTCGCCGTCCATGGCTCAGTGGCGGCTTGTTTGAACATCGTGTTCAAACATTGCTGAATAACCCACAGAACACTAAGAACTTCTAAGTTTCAAACATATGCATATTTCACGAATTAATATTAAAATACATGCATTTCATATTCCTAACCATGTGCAATTACCAATTATATCCTTTACCTTCCTTACATAAAATTCGCGTAGACGGATGCGAGCACAACCGTCAGGATTCCGGTGACTGCAATCGCCAGACTACTCATTGCACCTTCCACTTCGCCCATCTCGATTGCCTTGGCTGTACCGATCGCATGGGATGAGGCTCCCATCGCAAGTCCCTTGGAGATCGGCTCCGTGATATGTAAGAGCTTACATACAAACTCGCCCAAAATATTACCAAGCACACCTGTTACAACGATGACGGCAACCGTGATCGTCACATAGCCGCCAAGTTCTTCCGATACGCCCATACCGATCGCTGTCGTGATGGACTTCGGAAGCATCGTGACATATTCCTGATGCGTAAGTCTCATAAGCTTCGACAACACAAATACGGTTGTCAGACTCGTAAGCACACCTGCCGTGATTCCAAGCATCACCGCTTTGACATTCCTCTTTAACAGCTGCCACTGCTCATATAGTGGAATCGCCAAGCACACCGTTGCCGGTGTCAGAAACCAGCTTAAATACACGGCCCCCTTATTGTATGTGTCATAATCAATATGTGCACATACAAGTACGATGATCGTAAGAATCATCGAGATCAGCAATGGATTGAAGATTCCTAACTTAAACTTCTTCTTTAACAATGAACCCGCCAGATACGCAAGCAGACTGAGTGTCACGCCTGCGAACATGGACGTCTGAAATAACTCTTTCATACCTTCTGCTCCTTTGCCTTTTCTTTTGCTTTGGATCTCTTGATCACACATTGGGATACGCATCCGGTCGCACCCATAACTGCAATGAGTGCAACAACCGTAATCACACTGACCGAAATCAACACCGGCTTCAACGTGCCCCACGATGCCATCAGCCCAACGCCTGCCGGGATGAACATGACTGGCATAATCTCGATCAGGAATTTTCCAACATCCTTCACCGCATCCAGCTTAATGATTCCACTGAGCAATCCAACAAATAAAATTACCATGCCATAGATGCTCGCCGGAATCGGCAATGGCAGGAAGTATTTTAACAACTCTCCTAAAAAAGAGATAAATAAAATTAACAGGAACTGTCGTAAATATTTCATAATGACTCTCTTAACTCCTATAGCACAAATTGGTAGCACCACTTTGGTGCTACCAATTATTATAAATCGCTTATTCAAATTGTCAATTATGAATTTTGCCACATTTTTCTAAAAAATATGCAAAAATTTCTACATTCTTTGATACATTTACGACTGTACCCGGTTCATGTACTGCTCCCACAGCATAGCAGCCTGCGTTCCTGTCACATAAACCTGATACGAATCACCTACCGTCTGATCTTCCGGATCAACAAATTCGATTCCCAGAGCATACCCATCTGCATCCCTCTTCATCTCAAAGAGATATGCACCTTCGCAGCTCTTTGGGAAATCTGCTGTCTCTACTACGGAAAGCTCGTAGTCAGGAACCTCGGACTGCAGCACATCATTTGCATCATAATACTTGTAGCCATCACGCACACAGCGGATCAGCTTTCCATCGGTGATACGTATCTTCGTCGTACCTGCATAGCTTTCGGTATAGTTTGTATTCTGGCTGTTGTCCGCCTTCACGATCAACGCTTCCACCGTAAGCTCCACACCATTTTCCGTCACTGCAAATGTATCGATCTGACAGTCGTCAAACCGGAAATGCTCTAGTTCATCTACACTTTTATATGCCATTGTTTTTGTTACCTTTCTTATCATCCGCATGCTGTTTCTCATAAATTCCCACTTGCTGTGCCAGATCCTTAAACTTCGTCTCTAAGCTTGACAGTTCAATGGTCAGCATAAACGTTTTCATCATCAATACCGCAATAATGAACAAATATACTACATTTGCAGGCGATATCATTCCCATTTTATCAGTGACCCAGTACACGATCTGTGGAAATACGGATAATATAATCAGCAAAAATGCAAATATAATCCAAAACAGTGCATATTCAATCTGCATCTTTGAATGCCGTATTCTCCAAATAACATACAACAAACTGATGACTGACATTGCAATCAAAAATATTCTTAACATGACTGACATAATACGTTACCCCTCTCTTTTCATAATAATGTGTCGGCTGTCCCGCTTCCGAAAGCTCTGAATCACTAAAATTGACATCAGCATCCGAAGCATATACATGGCTGATTTTGAAAAGTTGAGATAGCTCGTACCTGCTGTCCGTTCATCCATCTCCACCTGCACCTCTGCAATATTCGCTCCCTGCTTCAGCAAATAAGAGATCGTATCCGGTTCCGGTCCATAATTCATATTGACCGAAAATTCTTTTATCATTGTTTTATTAAACATTCGCATACCCGAAGTTGGGTCATTGATCTTTTTACCTGTGGTCAGCCGAATTGCAGATGTGATCATTCTGGAGCCTGCCATTCGTAAACCACGATTTTTCTTCTTGGTCACAAACCGCGATCCAATCACAATATCATATCCCTGCTCCATCTTCTCAAGCATTGCCTTGATATATTCTGGTTTGTGCTGTCCATCTGCATCAAATTGCAACGCATAATCATAATTTTTATAACTGGCATATTTCATTCCCGTTTGAAACGCACCAGCCAGTCCTAAATTCACCGGAAGATCAATAATCTCAAATCCATGTTCATGACACTTCGCAGATGTGCTATCTGTCGAACCATCATTAACCACGACATAATCATATTCGGGATATTTTTCTTTTATCATGTTTACTACACTTACTATATTTTCCTCTTCATTATAAGCAGGTATAATCATCAGTAACTTCATACCGTCAGCTTCTCCTTTTATCTACGTCTCTTATCGAATCAGATTTCGTTTCCTTTTTCACTATTTTTATAAACACCTGACAACACCTTGGCAATTCCCTTCGGCCAGAATTTGCTGAACACCTCAAAATCCTCCTGCCCACGCTCATTGTCCCGGATTGTGGCGCTCGTCTCACTATCTTCATGAATCCGGTGTCCCATAAGGAATTGGGGAATATAGACAAACTCTCCATTTTTCCGGCTGAGCCATTCCCATGTCTGCCAGTCCAGATTGCTCCGAAAATGTTTTCGAAACAGTTCCGTCTCTCCTTCTTGCTCTAATAGTTTTCCAATAACCGCCTTATGATATGTAACCGACGGACAACAAATCGCATTTCCAAATTTCAGGCTGAACCGTTTTCTCCATCTGCTCCCTTGTCCACGTTCTCTTTTCAAAGGAGAAAGTAGCAGCCTTTTGATCTTCAGATTCTTTCGATCACTATACTTTTTCTTTCCGATTATCTCTCTGTAATCTGAAAACAAAATCAATGGGGTCTTTCCCATTTTTTCATGCCGCTCTGCTTTTTGCATAATCATTTCCAGATAGCGCGGCTCGTAAATGTCATCCTGATGCGCGATCGTTACATATGGCGTATGCGCCATAGACAACGCAAAATTCCAATCTTCCGCAATGTTTGATTTTCCATTCCTTACAAAATAATCAAGTCCATATTTTCTACACATATCCTCCAAATACGGACTTGGTGTTGACGTTGCAAGACAGATATTGCTTGTTTTCGTCTGCCCTTTCAAAGAGCGAATGCAGTCTTCCAAATACGGACTTTCTTTATACGCACATATCACAAATGTATGAGATTGGATATTCATTATTTTCACTCCATTATTACAATTTGCATAACTATTCAGATTGTAGCATACTTGCTGAAACTTCTCAATACAACATGGCATAAGAAAACTCAGAAATTTCCGGTGCTTGACTTTCCCTCCTCACTGTACTATGATTGAATAAATGCAGGTATAGTTCATTGGTAGAACACCAGCTTCCCAAGCTGGATAGGCGGGTTCGATTCCCGTTACCTGCTCTTTTTATTGTCAAAAAAGAGGCACCTCATGTGAGGTGCCTCTTCTTGAAACTATTCTATTTCACACGATATCTTACTCTGCAGTCGTATCTGTAGAAGTTTTCGCCTCTATCGGAGTTTCAACCACCGTCTTGATTCCATCCAAGCCTGTGATGTTCGCATTCTTGTTAACCTTTGCATCGTATGTATTCGCACGCATGATATCTGCGATATCGATACCAGTCACTTCCTTCACTGACTCCATCGTCCTCGCAAGCACCTGTGGCACATACGAACCCATCGAACCAACACCGGAGCCTTCACCGTTACCATCGATGATCGTGACCTTGTCTATCGTAGAGAGTGGCTCTGCGATTGCCTTTGCCATCTCCGGCAATGCCTTCACGATCATTTCCACCATCGCTGCCTGACCATACTTCTTCATAGCCTCGGCTTTCTTCTCCAGTGCCTCTGCCTCTGCAAGACCCTTGGCTTCGATTGCCTTCGCCTCTGCCTCACCGACTGCACGGATACCTGCTGCCTCCTGCTGCTTTGCGAAAAGCTCGGCTTCTGCCTGTGCCTTCTTCGCTTCGGCTTCCTGCTGCTTCTCGAACTTATCAGCCTCAGCATTTCTCTGACGCTTGTAAAGCTCGGCATCTGCCTGCTGCTGTCTTGCGAACTTATCCGCTTCCGCTTTCTTACGGATGTCCGCGTCGAGGGACTGCTCCATAACCTCGGCTTCCTTCTTCTTCAGGTCAACTTCCTTCTCCTGACGTGCGATATCTGCCTCGGTCTTTGTAACCTCAATCGGCTTACGCTGTGCTTCCTTCTGAATCTCGTAAGCAGCATCGGCTTCCGCATTCTTCGTATCCTCGATTGTCTTCAGCTCTGCCTTCTTGATTGACAGCTCATTCTGCTTTACAGCGATTTCTGTATCGGACAATACCTTCGCATCGTTGGCTTCTTTTCTTGCCTGTGCCTGTGCGATCGCTACATCACGATCTGCGTTTGCCTTGGCAATGCTTGCGTTCTTCTGGATCGCTGCCATGTTATCCTGACCAAGAGCGATAATCAGGTCATTCTGATCCTCTACATGCTGGATATTGCAGGAAATAATCTCAATTCCCAGACGGTTCATATCCACCTGTGCCTTCTCCTGCACCTGATCACCGAAGGACTTACGATCGTTACATAACTCCTTCAGACTGATCGTACCGATGATTTCTCGCATGTTACCCTGCAAAGAATCTACCAGCGCTTCCATGATCTGCTGTTCCTTCGTATTCAGGAAGTTCTTCATTGCAAGCTGGATACCTTCCTCATCCGTACGGATCTTAACCTTTGCAACTGCATCGATGTTAACACCGATGAAATCAAGCGTCGGTACGTAATCACCCGTCTTGATGTCGATACTGATCTGCTTAATCAGCAGTTCATCTTTCCGCTCGAAGAACGGAAGCTTCAATCCAGCTTTACCAATCAGGATCTTCGGCATCTTTCTTAAACCGGAAATGATATACGCCTTATCCGGTGGTGATTTGACATAACTGGTAAATAAGACGACCAGCAATGCCACAACAATGATAATAATTGCGATTGTTGAACCTGCCATACTTTAGCCATCCATATTTTGACAAAATATATTTCATGTGATTATATCATATTATTTCTATAATTGCTATCGTATTTTTCTGCAAAATCACACATTTATCCTGCGAAAATTAAAAATTTTTTCGTCACTTTATCATATATAGTATCTGTGTTTCTGTCTCAGGAGAGGTAAATGCAATGGAATAAGAATACCCATCCTTTTGCCAGATTGCTAACACATACCCAGATGCATCGCCCTTCAATGTTACTACGCTGTCATCGGTCTGCACTTCCTTTACGTCGTCATATACATTATAATCACCGGAAATGTCTGTATTACCCTGTGTTACACGATACAACGCTGTCTGTGATGTCCCTTCATAACTTATCTCTGCATATTCTTTCCAGCAAGCATAATACGTTGTCTTTTCTACCTCAAATGGCAGATTATTCAGCTCTGTAACTGTAAATCCCAATACTCTTGACAATTCATCCACGGAAGCACATTCTGTTACATCATATACAACCGCAACTGTATTTTCCTCCGTTGTTCCTTCACTATCATGCCGCATATTCTTTCCTACCAATACACCTGCCACCAATGCCATACATATACACGCCACTGCAATTGCTGGAATTAGATTCCGTCCGGAGTACTTCTGTGCAACGGATTCGTGCATGGCTGAACGTACCCTTGTTTTCATCGCTTCTGTCACATAAACATGCTCCATGATTTCATGATATTTATCACTCAAAGTCATACACCTCCTCCAATATTTCTCTCAACATCTGTCTCCCTCTGGATAGATCTGACCGCACGCTTCCTTCTTTCCGGCACAAAATGCGCGCAATCTCTTTGGTTGAATATCCTTCATAATAAAATAAATGAATCGCTTCACGATATTTTTCTGGAAGCTGCTTCACGGCGTCCCATACATAAGACAGATCATCCCTGCGCTCTTGCGACAATTGCTCCTCCAATTCATCTGTCTGTCGAATCCGGTTATACTCGATTTTATTTTTACTTTTATTTGCTGCCACACGCAGAAGCCATGCTTTTTCATGTTTTTGATTCAGCAATCTCGGTTTATCCTGTATGTACGCAATCATTGTATCCTGCAGGATATCCTCTGCGTCTGCAATATTATGCAAATACGAATATGCAAGGCGCAAAATAGAATCGCCGTATGCATTCAGCATTTGCTCCACCTGGCGTTCCTGTTTTTCCAGCACTCCCGGAGCTTTCTGCTCTTTCTGCTCCAGCCACCGCGGTAATTCCGATTCCTGTTTTTCCCGTACCCATGTATATCTCCGACTGACTATAGTACGCAACCATGTTATGCCAACATATAGATATCGAAAAACAGGCTTTTCATTTCTCATCTTTCCAAGTATCTGTTCCATATGATTCTCTCCGTCTTTATTCCTGCTCCCCTGTATCCATCAGTTCAGAAATATATTGTACCAGTGTATCCTCAGGAAGTTCTGTTGTACTGCCAATGGCATAAGCATACCCATTTGTATTCCAGATTGCAAGCTTATATCCATTTTCTGTGCCTTTAATCGTAACCGTTTGTCCATCTACCTCAACGTTTTTTTCTTCCTTGTAAACATTATAATCTCCGCTGATGTCCTCCGTACCGACGCCTTTACGAAACCACAGCTCTGCATCTTCGCCATGATAAAACTGTACCTCAATCAGTTCCTTTTCAATCGCTGAGATATATTTTTCTTCATATCCCACAACGCTCTCCGGTGCCCGCATGGAAAATCCCGCCAGCTTTGCCGCATCACCAATCGTCGCACATTCCACAAATGGGTTTGCAATCTGCATATTTTCAGTTGTTTCTTTCCCTGTATCCTGATTTGCATCCGCTTTCTCTGTCTGTGATTTTCCGCATGCTGTCATCATACACACCGCCAATACGCCTGTTAAAATAACACTTCCAATTCTAATTTGTTTTCTCATAAGAAAAACCCCTTTCATCGTATAGATTTGAGAACTTTTTGTTCTTCTACTTTCTATACAGATGAAAGATGCTGAATGTTGCAATTATATTTAATTTTTCCTATTTTTCTTTGCTCTGAAAAAATCTGTTATATTTTTCAATTCCTTTATCCGGATTCTGATTCATCCAGAATACCAAATATCCGCCAATCAGGAACATAGCTCCACCTACGCCAACAAAAAATACAAAATACTTTGACAAGATTCTTCCATCCTTGATTCTCTTCGGATTTTCCGGATCATAATATACCGTTACTTTTTGTCCTTCTATCTCACCGACATTATCATCATGGTACAATCCGGTATAAGACTTCCCATTCACTTCATAAGTAACATACACCTTATATGTTGATCTATGCCGATAAATATGAGTTATCTCCCCTTGAACCGTATCTGCTTTTCTAAGAAAAAGTTTATTATGAACTGACATTCCAAGCCCCAAAAACAACAAAGCCAATCCAAAAAACATAAAAACAAGCATTTCCTTACAGGCAGTCTTTTTTCTTATTTCTTTGTCATTGACATCCTCGCCAAAAAGCTCCGCTTGTTTTTCTTCTGACATAATATATGGATTTCCATTCGATGCAGATGTAAGCTTTCCATCTCGTTGATAAACCTGTTTCTCTATCGGAGTTGTCCTTGTTGTTTCAATTACATATGGATCCTGTTCTAAATCGCTGAACTCCCCTAATGAAGGATCTTTTAGTTCCTCCTGCAGGTCTTTCATACGCTGTACCGGATCTGCATCTTTTAACTTTAATGACATGTTTTTCTCCCCTTTCCCAAATACACAAAGGATTGCAGCCAAATGCTTTCATTTATAATAACACTAACATGCATATGTGAAAATAACAATGTGGGATTTTCTTCTGTCATTCATGTGATATTAATCTGATTTTTCCGATTATCAGCCAGATTAGTTTCCGGTTTGGGTTTTCCTGCTTACTTTTCTCAATCTACGCCCACGCCGTGGGTTTTTCCGCTTAATTCCTTTAACGCACACCCTGATTCATCCCGGATCTTGCCGATCAGCTTCCGGTTTGGGTTTTCTTACTTGCTTTTCTTTGTCTACGCCCACGCCGTGGGTTTTTCCGTTCACTTTCTGTCCTGTGAGCCCCAATTTACACTTTTGATAAATAATATACAAAATATAACCGAATCCACATATATTGAAAGAAACGTAAAAATAGTTTAGAGGAAACTTAGAAATAATAGAATAAATAAGGAATCATTCGCCGTGCAACCTCCTCTGCGCTTCGCTCCGAGTCGGTCTCGGGCATTCGCACTTATATATACCTCGTTCGCAATGCGACTTCGTTTCCGCTTCGCTCCAACTCAGTCACGTGCGTTCGCACTATAAAAAAATAACAGCATGGCTGTATGCAAGTAAACTTGCACGCCATGCTGTATTTTTTTGCATTGCTCTCTATCTAGAACTTACCAGCCTTTGCTGCTTCCTCAACAGAAACTGCAACTGCAACAGTAGCACCAACCATAGGGTTGTTACCCATACCGATCAGACCCATCATCTCTACGTGAGCTGGTACAGATGAAGAACCTGCGAACTGTGCATCACTGTGCATACGTCCCATAGTATCTGTCATACCATAAGAAGCAGGACCTGCTGCCATGTTATCTGGGTGAAGTGTACGACCTGTACCACCACCGGATGCTACGGAGAAGTACTTCTTACCCTGCTCGATACATTCCTTCTTGTATGTACCTGCTACTGGATGCTGGAAACGTGTTGGGTTTGTTGAGTTACCTGTGATAGATACACCAACATTCTCGTGATGCATGATTGCAACACCTTCCTGAACATCGTCAGCACCGTAACACTTAACAGTTGCACGAAGACCATTTGAATATGGCTTCTCATATACTACGTTCAGCTTAGCTGCCTTGTAATCGTACTTTGTCTCAACAAATGTAAATCCATTGATACGTGAGATAATCTGAGCTGCATCCTTACCAAGACCGTTCAAGATAACACGAAGTGGCTTCTGACGTACCTTGTTAGCCTTCTCTGCAATACCGATTGCACCCTCAGCAGCTGCGAATGACTCATGTCCTGCAAGGAAACAGAAGCACTCTGTCTCTTCCTCAAGGAGCATCTTACCAAGGTTACCATGTCCAAGACCTACCTTACGGTGATCAGCAACAGAACCTGGGATACAGAAAGACTGAAGTCCTTCACCGATTGCTGCTGCAGCATCTGCTGCTCTTCTGCAACCCTTCTTAATTGCGATTGCTGCACCAACTGTGTAAGCCCAGCAAGCATTCTCAAAACAAATTGGCTGAATCTTCTTAACCTGATCATAAACATCAAGTCCAGCGTCCTTTGTAATCTTCTCAGCTTCTTCGATAGAGCTGATACCATAGCTGTTCAATACAGCGTTAATCTGGTCAATTCTTCTTTCATATGATTCAAATAAAGCCATTGTCGTTTCTCCTTTCCTCTTATTCCTGTCTAGGATCGATAATCTTCACTGCATCAGCAACACGGCCATACTGACCCTTTGCCTTCTCCCATGCTGTGTTAGGATCATCACCCTTCTTAATGAAGTCTGTCATCTTTCCAAGAGAAACGAACTGGTATCCGATTACTTCGTTATCAGCATCAAGTGCGATACCTGTTACATAGCCCTCAGCCATCTCAAGGTAACGAACACCCTTCTCCTTCGTTGCGTACATTGTACCAACCTGAGAACGAAGGCCCTTACCAAGATCCTCAAGACCTGCTCCAACTGCAAGACCGTCATCAGAGAAAGCACTCTGTGTACGACCATAGACAATCTGAAGGAACAGCTCTCTCATAGCTGTATTGATAGCATCACATACAAGGTCTGTATTCAGAGCCTCAAGGATTGTCTTACCCTGCAGAATCTCTGCTGCCATAGCTGCAGAATGTGTCATACCGGAACAACCGATTGTCTCAATCAAAGCCTCTTCAATTACGCCATCCTTAACGTTCAGTGAAAGTTTACAAGCACCCTGCTGTGGTGCACACCAGCCAACACCATGTGTAAAACCAGAGATATCTTCAATCTTCTTTGAGTGTACCCACTTTCCTTCTTCAGGAATAGGAGCTGGCTCATGCTTTGCGCCCTTGGCTACTGGGCACATGTTTTCAACTTCCTTCGTGTAAATCATTGTGGAACTCCTTTCAATATTAAAATTTTATAGAGAGATGCTTTTTTCATGCAAAGCACCATCAACTACATTTTCTCACAAAGTCATAAATTCGTCTACACCTTTTTTGTCATTTTTTGTAGAATGTGCAAGCATGGCTAGTGTCTGCATTCCCATGACAAACCCGGATTATTCCTTTGTTTTTCCAAGCTTCTTATCTGCTTTTTTGTCTTCTTTCTTCTCGACCTTCTCTGTATCCTCTTCCTCATCCTTTACGACTGCGGAACCTGCTTTTTCGATCTCAGCGATCGCGTTCTTGTGCATTGGGATACGGCAGTTCTTGTTGTTACCGAACTCTACGATAACGGTTGTATCATCTACGATATCAAGGATTGTACCATAGAAACCGCCTGTGGTCATAATGTTGTCACCCGGCTCCATTGCCTTGTGCAGATCTTCCATCTGCTTCTTCTGCTTCTTCTGTGGACGGATGATCAGTAACCACATGAATCCGACTAAGATTACAATGTAGATGACCCAGAACAATCCACTTGGCTGCTTTGATGTTGTTGCTGATTCCAGTAATGTTAATAACATGTCTTAAAACTCCTTTTATTTATTCTTGATTTTGAAAGCCTTCCAATTTCTGTCGTTTATATTCACTATAACGATGTTCTTCGATTGCCTCCCGAATCTCTTTCATCATATTATTATAAAAATATAAATTATGCAAGACGCAAAATCTCATTCCAAGCATTTCCTTTGCTTTAAGCAAATGACGGATATACGCTCTTGAATACTTCTTACATGCAGGGCATCCGCAGCCTTCCTCGATTGGACGTTCGTCCAGTTCATATTTCGCGTTAAACAGATTCAGCTTGCCATGATTCGTGTAGACATGTCCATGTCTGCCGTTTCGGGATGGATATACACAGTCAAAGAAATCAACGCCCCGCTCTACTGCCTCTAAGATATTCGCCGGTGTACCCACACCCATCAGATAGGTTGGTTTGTTCTCTGGCAGATATGGTACGACCGACTCAATGATGTGATACATCTCTGCATGTGTCTCTCCGACTGCCAGGCCACCAATCGCATAACCGTCCAGATCCATCTCCGTAATCCGCTTCGCATGCTCAATACGGATATCGTCGATGATTCCACCCTGATTGATGCCAAATAACATCTGTTGTTTGTTGATCGTGTCTTCCAGACTGTTCAATCTCTGCATCTCGCGCTTGCATCGCTCCAGCCAGCGTGTTGTACGGTCTACCGACGGCTGGATGTAGGAACGATCTGCCTTTGCCGGTGCACACTCATCGAACGCCATTGCAATCGTAGATGCAAGGTTTGACTGAATCCTCATACTCTCCTCTGGTCCCATGAAAATGAGACATCCATCAACATGCGAATGGAATGTTACACCTTCTTCTTTGATCTTGCGCAGACCTGCAAGGGAAAACACCTGAAATCCGCCGGAATCGGTCAGGATTGGCTTGTCCCACACCATAAACCTGTGCAGACCGCCAAGCTTCTTCACAACTTCATCACCCGGTCTGACATGCAGGTGATAGGTATTCGACAGTTCCACCTGCGTTCCGATTGTCTGCAGATCCTCGGTCGATACCGCACCCTTGATGGCAGCGGCTGTACCGACATTCATAAAGACCGGCGTCTGAATCACGCCATGCGGCGTTGTAAATTCACCACGCTTGGCACTACCATCTTTGGTAATCAATTTGTAACTCATACTGTTGCTCCTTTATTTTAAATCACTTGATATCTTTGCTTGTTTTTTTGCCTTATGCCCGATATAATAATTTTGTCACAAGGAACACGATTTCATTCTCTGTGACATATTTTATACTACCAAGGCAGGTGATACTATGTTTCGTATCTGGGGAAAAATAATGAAAGATAATCGTCTCGTCAAAGACCATACCGTCTGCATCGAAGACTACACCATGACGCGTACAAAAAAGGTGTATGCCGCCCTTGACGAGCTATGCTACACCTTTGATCTAGCGAAGCCTATCTGGTTAAAATCCAACCAGCAGGATTTTATTCGTCATGCAAGAACCCGGTTCACGCAGGACAATTTCATCGAATCCATCGATTTTGATTATCTTGACTTTCAAGTCATCGAGGAGGACTACTGATTATTCCTGATCAGAGCCCTCTTCGTCTGTTTCCACATCATATGCTGTATCCACTTCCGGTTCGGTATCTTCCCTTATTTCTTCATCCTGATTTTCTGAGTTTCCACTGTCTTCTGCTGCTTTCTGAAATTCAACTTTTTCATTCATCCCAGCCTGTGCATCCTCTTCCTCTGCGGATGCAATCGTCGGAATCTCTGCCGCTGTTCCGTCATCCTCCGAGAAATAATCGGAATAATCGGTTGTATCGCCTTTTGCTGTCTGTACCGTTGTCTCTTCTAATATCTTATTGATCTCGTCCAAGTCGGCCGCCCGCAGACTTCCGATGATCTTCGCAATCTCATTTAACTCATCAATAACACCATTTAATTCGTTCAGATTTGTCTCACACAGATCTGCGGAAGACTGCGCGTTTGCAGCGATCTCCTCGCTGGCTGCCTGCTGGTTTGCCAGTCCGTCAATGATGGAATTGTTCGACGCATCCAGATTGCCGGAAAGCTTATCCAGCTGCTTCATATCGCCAGATAACTCTTCCACTGCACCGGCAATCGTCTGAAAGCTTCCATCTGCCGCCTCAATATATTTTGCCTGTTCCGATACGGCATCGACACTACGACGAACCAGATCAGAGGTATGGTTGGCAAGATCTGTCACACCCTTCAAAAGCTGTGTGATACTGTCAATCGAACTTCTTGTATCATCTGCCAGCTTGCGGATCTCATCTGCAACCACGGCAAATCCACGTCCCTGCTCTCCTGCCCTCGCTGCCTCAATACTTGCATTTAACGCAAGCAGGTTTGTCTGACTGGAGATCTGATAGATGATCTGTGTGATTTCCTCTGCGGACTGGATCTTCTCGCAGAGTTCTTCGGATACACGTGTTACATCCTCATTTGCAACATTGATATCATCGGACTTATCTTTCAGACTTTCAATAATATCCAACCCGGACTTTACAGATTCGATTGCACGCTGTGTCGACTGTACGGTGTTGTCCTTGACGTCGATCAGGTTATCAATAATATCCTGAATCTGCTGTGTCATCGTTGTTGACACTTCCATATTCTCTGCGGTATCCGTAACGCCCGTTGAAATCGCATCGACAGATTTCGTAACCTCCGCTGTTGCTGCCTGGAAATTATCCAGCTTCGACTGAAGCTGTTCAATATGTGCATTTCCGTTATCTACGACCTTTACCATGTTCTCTGTGATTTCTTCCTGATATGCAACATGGTACTCAATCTCCTGACGATCCGTCTCCTGCTCGCGCAGTGTAATGTTACAAGCCATCAGAATACCGAATGTGAAAATTGCTGCCAAAAGCAGAATCTCTACCCATGTAACCGATGGGGCAAATCCGTGCTTTGCAATCTGGATAATTGTCTCAACTAAAATACCAAGTGTTGATGCGCCACAAGTCACACGAATGTGAAATGTATCCATATAAATAATGCACATACCCATCGCGATAAAGATTGGAAGTGCATCCATCACCGAGCCGGATACAAATACAGACACAAGTACCAGCACAGAAAATGCTGTGACCGATGTAAATTTCATCAGCTCGCTGCGGTCATTGATCAGCTGGAATACAATATTTCCAACTGCAAACAATGCAAATAAAACCAGCAGCGGTACGAATCCCTTCTGCGTCTTATGATTGATAATCAATACTGCGATTTTCGCGATTGCAAACGCAGCCATCACCTTCATCGCCAGATCATTTTTCTTTGCTAATCTCATTCCATTCATAATGTATGTACCCCACGTCTTTCGTTCTAACAAATTTCCGTTGCTCATAAATACACGCCATGTCATATCTGTTTAAAATTATAGCAAATTTGTAATATAAAGTCCATAGACAAAATCCACTTATCCACGCTTTCTACTTGTATATTCTACCTAAAAATGCTATCTTAATTCAAAGAACAAGAGGCATTGGATGTATGCCGGAGAAATTGTTGCAAATGAGCCTGCATTCATCTTCATACAAAAAGGAGTTATTATGTTTCAGATTGAACATATCTCAAAATCATACGGAAAAAAACAGGTGCTGAACGATGTGTCTTTTCCCGTCCCGGAAGGCTGTGCCATCGGGATTTTAGGCGTCAACGGCTCGGGAAAATCTACACTGCTTTCCTGCATCGCCAAAAAATATGCCGGAATACCAGATGTAAAAATGGGCTATGTCCCACAGGAAAATCCGCTCTACGATGAGCTAAAGCCTGTGGATAATCTGCGCATGTGGACGAGCAAACGCAAATCTGAAATTCTGCAGGCGTTACAGACACCACCGCTCGCCCAGCTTGGAATCCAGACATTTCTGGATACCCCGGTCAAAAATATGTCTGGTGGTATGAAAAAGCGGCTCAGTCTCGCGTGTGCGTTGCTCGATGCCCCTCAGATCCTGCTGATGGATGAACCGTTTGCAGCACTGGATCTGCCAGCCAAGCAGGATGCCATGCAGTTTATGCGTTATTATTTAAGCCTTGGAAATTCCATTGTGATTGCCTCCCATGAGGAAGCTGTTTTCCAGTTCTGCCACACAGTCTATCTGCTGAAAAATGGCACTCTCTGTGATGCATCGCATCTGCCGGATGGCACTAATTATATTGACCTGCTAAGAAATTAATTTTAAGAGGAACTTATGTCTCACATCCATATATTTTTCAATTTCATCCGTGCCAACTACAAACGGCTGTTGCACTATCTGCCGTCTATGTTTGTCTCCCTGTTGCTGTTGCTTCTCCTGACCGGAACCGCAGGCTTTTATCTATCCAGACATCTGTATAAGGAAAATGTATTTTCCGCAATTTCGATTGGGTACTATCTGCCACAGGACGACAATCTGGATTTAAACCAGCTTGGCATCGGTATGTTACAGGATTTAGACGGAATGGAAGAAACCGTCCAGCTCGTACAGGTAAGCAGTATTGAGGAAGGCTACAACAAGCTCGCTTCACATGAAATTCTGTATCTTATCATTGTCCCAAAGCAGTTTTTCTCCGGAATCATGGACAGCACAAATGTACCGCTCGACATCGTCGTCTACGACAACAGTTCCATCTCCTCTTACATTATCAATGAATTGTTCATGTCCTACGCCGGACTGCTTGGAACCGCTCAGGCTGGTATTTACAGCGGACTTGACACCACACGTGCGCATGAATTTACGCCGGAACAGGTACACGAGCTTTCCAACCGCGTGAACTTCGTATATCTCGACCGTGTCATGAACAAAGCAAATTATGTGGAAACGCTGCCGGCTGAGAATGCAGGAAGCGTGTCACTCACACAGCACTATGCTGCATTTGCAATTATATTAAGCCTCTGTTTTCTGGCGTTTCTTCTGATCCCCTATTTACAGGGAACCGGAAATGGCATCCGTGAATGCATGAAGCTGTATCATTTAAACCGCGGACATATACTGGCAGCAAACACGATCCATACATTTGTTGCTCTGTATATCCTGTTTCTGCCGTGCTATATTGGTATCTCTGTCTGGATGGGACACGTAAATGCGACCGGGCTTTTGACAGTTATCCCGGCACTGCTTTTAATTGCACTGCTGATTGCCGGAATCGCAACATTTTCCAGAAGTACCTTTTCCGCAAATATCTGTCTGTTATTTGTCGTACTGGTGCTTGCCTACTGCGGTGGCGGACTTCTGCCGGATGTCCTGCTGCCAAAGGTAATACAGCAGATTCGTCCATATCTACCAGGAACGTATGTGATGCAGCTTTTCTGCCACGCACTTTATTAAACATTTGGGAGTTTTATTATGAACCGACTGATTGTCGCATGGAAACGAATTTTATATCGAAAGCTATATTGGTGCATGCTGGGCGTCCTGCTCATCTTAACCGGAATCTATGCATTGCTTCCAGCAAAAAGTCAGTCCACAGAGATTCGTGTTGCCGTATATCTGGAAGATACCAGTGCGTATACGACGCAGTTCAAAGAGGAATTAGATGCCAGTGCTTCACTCTATCAGTTTTATTATGTCGATACGTCCAACGAAGTGATCCGGGATGTACAGGCGGGCGATGCAGAATGCGGGTTTGTCCTGCCGGACGGATTTTTTTCCGGCTATATCGATGGTTCCGGGGAGCCAAAGGTATCCTTATATGAGACAAGTGCAAGCACACTTTCCTCTGCCATCAGCGAGACATTCTTCCATTATATCTTTAAGGTTACATCCCCACAGATCTTGGTTGACACGATCGACGATGCAGCATTATCCGAAGAGTTAAAAAGCCGCATGCAGGCATATATGAACAGTGACACAATCTTCCGTATGTCCTCTGTCACAGACGGCGCTTACGATTATAAGGAAAATACCTATCGTATCCAATTGCCAATCTACGAATGTACCTGTCTGCTCGTCCTGTTTGCTTCTCTGTTCAGCCTGATGTTGTTCTTACAGGATCAGGAACGTGGCATCTACATTGCGCTTTCCGGCAGACGCAGATATGGTATTTTATGCACGGGACTTTTAGCAGGTATCCTTCCAATTTACGGAATCGGCATGCTATGTAACATAATCACCTACGGAACAGCAACGTTGCCGCAGGTAACGCTTGTCAGCCTGTTCGCTTATCTTCTTTCGCTAGTGCTTTCGGCGTTCATCAAAAAAAGCCGGACACTCGCCAAGCTGATTCCGATATTTTTACTCATTGCTATCGCGTATTTCTTCGTGAATTATATTCTATGATATCACATTTTCAGATTATTAAAACATAAATTTAATATGATACAAACGAAGAACAGGACGAGATCATCCAAAAATCTCGTCCTGTTCTTCGATCTGCGCTCTTGCATTCGTCGCATCCGTTATCTCATTTAAGACTGCTTTTGCATCGCCAACCGGAATATGTACCGTAAAGACCACATCCTCTGCGAATTCCGTGTTGATGATCGCAGCCTGTCTCGTATTCAGGATATATTGTATTTTTCCCATATCCGTATAATTCGTGCGTATAAGAACCGGAAGCAGCTGCTGCATCCGCTTCGTCGTACACGCTTCCAAAGCTTCCTTCGTTGCCTGTGTATATGCACGGACAAGTCCGCCCGTACCAAGCAGTGTGCCTCCGAAATATCGTGTCACAACGACACAGATATCATGGATTCCGGAATTCTGAATCAGCTCTAACATCGGCTTTCCCGCAGTTCCCTGTGGTTCTCCATCATCCGAAAAACGGAGAAGCGGCAGCTCAATGCCCACGGAAAATGCAAAACAATTATGCCTTGCATCGTAATGTTTCTTCTTGATCTTCTCGATAAATGCATACGCCTCTTCTTCTGTCTCAACCGGGGCAATCTGCGCAATAAAACGGGATTTCTTCTCAACAATCTCGCCCTCTGCACCCTCGATCAGTTTGATATAGTCCATAGCATCCCTTTCCGTTTCGCTTACTTTGTATCCAGAAGCTTCTTCAGTTCGCTCATAAAAGTGTCTGCATCCTTGAACTGACGGTAAACGGATGCAAAACGTACATATGCAACCTGATCCAGATCACGGATCTGATCCATTACAATCTCGCCGATCTTCTCGCTCTCAATCTCACGTACACCGAGATTGAAAATCTTGTTCTCGATCTCATCCACGCATTCCTCGATCTGGTCAACCGACACCGGACGCTTATGGCAGGAACGTACAACACCGGACTCAATCTTGGAACGGTCATACGTCTCACGGTTCTTATCCTTCTTGATTACGATCAAAGGAATCGTCTCAACTTTCTCATACGTGGTAAAACGCTTTCCACACTCATCACACTGTCTTCTTCTACGGATTGCCTCGTTATCATCTGCTGGTCTTGAGTCAATCACGCGCGTATTATCATCTCCGCAAAATGGGCACTTCATATGTTTATTCCTTTCCTCCCTGAATTTTCCGTATATCACAGGCATCGATATCAACCAGAACAATGTCCGGTCCGATACGCACAATGTTGCAATACCGGATATAATATTCTGTCCCGGATCCGAAGCAGGAGAATAATTTGCCCGGTCCCGGAACGATGATTGCAAGTATCTTTCCAGTCTCACAATCAAACTCGACATCGGCAACATAACCGAGCCGGCTGCAATCCTTGCAGTTTATAACTTCTTTTTCTTTTAATTCTAAAAAGCGCATCGCATACCTTCGCTTTTTATAGTTAGTATATGCATCTGCTTATCGCTTGTCACCTAAAAAGAACAACGTCATCGTTCCTGGTCCTACATGTGCTCCTATGATCGGACCAACCTCGCTGATGATAATCTTATCCGGATGGAACTTTTCGTCCACCTTTGCCTTAATATATTCTGCATCTTCCAGACAGTCTGCATGACAGATTAATACCATTTCCTGTTTATCTGCATAACTTCCTACACAGCTTTCCATCTCAGATACAAGCTGGTTTAACGCTTTCTTGCGTCCACGCACCTTGCTCTCTGCAGCAAGTCTTCCTTCCGCATCCACATGTAATACCGGCTTCAGCTGGATCATACCACCAATCATCGCCGCCGTCTTGGAAATTCGTCCACCGCGCTGCAAGTAAGTCAGATCATCTACCGTAAACTTATGAACGATGTGATGCTTTAACTCCTCAAGTGCCTGCATGTTCTCTTTGGCTGACATGCCCTTTTTCTTATTTTCAATCGCATGATAGATCAACATACCATGTCCGCCACAGGCGCAGATAGAATCAAAAACACAGATATCTGCATCCGGATATTTTTCCTGCATTTCTTCGCGGCATACAAATGCGTTGTTGATCGTGCTGCTGATGCCGGAAGAAAGACAGGTAAATAATACGTCTTTTCCTGCGGACAGTGCCTTTTCAAATTCCTCTTCGATATCGTTGATATTCGGTGCTGCTGTCTTTGTTCCCTGTCCCGCACGCATGCGGTCATAAAATTCTTTGTTCGTCAGCGTCTTTTCTTTTCCATCGAATACTTCGTCACCGATTTCAAAGCTGATTGGGATGATCACAACTCCCTGCTCCTCGGCATAGCCGACTGGCAGGTCATTCGATGAATCTGTGATAATAACGTAATCTCTTTCCATTTTTTCTCCCATCTTATGTATTAATATCGTGGTATACAAGTTATATATAATTACGAATTCCACACAGACACGCTCCCGGGTATCACCACATCGCTTCGCTCTGTGGTAAGTTGTCGGGCGCATCCTAATTATGAATCTTCGATTCATAAACGCCCTCCGCGCTCGGTTCATCACGCAGTGGTACTAAATTCACGGCAAACGAGTTTACCATTCATTAAGTACCAGTGTGCTTCAACGGTCTGTGTCAGAATTGTAATTATGTACAACTTGATACACTTTATATTAACACATGTCATCTACTTTATAATTTTGACCGGACATTTTTCCTTACATGTGCCACAACCGGTACATTTCCCGTAGTCAACAACTGCGAGGTGATCCTGCACGGTGATTGCGCCCTGTGGACAGTTTCTCTGACACAGACCACAACCAATACAGCCTGCGTTGCAGACTGCCTTTACGTCTTTACCAAATTCCTTCGAATTACACTCGACGATTGCACCAGCATCTTCCGGTATCATCTCGATAATATGTCTTGGACAGGCAAGTACACACTGCCCGCATGACTTACATTTATCCTTGTCCACAACTGCCACGCCATCTACGATGGAAATTGCATCAAACTGGCAGGCACGCTTACATGAACCATAGCCAAGACATCCAAAGCTGCAGCCCTTTGGTCCGCCACCCGGTGCATTGGCTGCGATCTGGCAGTCGTCCGGTCCGACATAGTCGTACACATCCTTTGCCTTCTCACAGGTTCCGGCACATTTCACATGTGCAACATGTCTGACGCTGTCGATCTCTCCACCGACAACCTCTACAATCTTCTTTGCTACGGCTTCGCCACCGACCGGGCAGGCATCCGGCTTCGCTTCACCCTTTGCAATCGCTGCCGCAAGGCCATCACAGCCCGGATATCCACAACCTCCACAGTTGTTGCCAGGCAGTGCCTCACGTACTTTGATTTCTTTTTCGTCTACTTTTACTTTAAACTTCTCGCTCGCCACACCCAGGAGGATTCCGGCTAAAATTCCGACAATTCCAATGACCGCAGCCGCGTACAAAATCGATGTTCCCATTTCTTCGCCTCCTCTAAATCAATCCGTTCAATCCAAGGAAAGCGATTGCCATAAGACCGGCTGTAATCAGCACGATCGGCGCTCCTTTGAAGCTTTCCGGTATATCGTTTTTATCTATCTTCTCCCGGATACCTGCCATTACGATGATCGCAATTGCAAATCCGACTGCGGAGAACATACCGTTGATGATAGACTCTCCGATATTTAAATCATCCTGCACATTTTTGAGCGCGATACCAAGCACTGCACAGTTCGTTGTAATCAGTGGCAGATACACGCCTAATGCCTCATACAGCGATGGAACCGTCTTCTTTAAGAACATCTCCACAAACTGTACAAGCGCTGCAATGACCAGGATAAACACAATCGTGTTCAGATAAGAAAGCTTGAGTGGTACAAGCACGAAACGATAAATCACACTTGTCACCGCCGAAGCGATCGTCATAACGAAGATAACTGCACCGCCCATACCGGCCGCTGTGCTTACCTTCTTTGATACTCCTAAGAATGGACAGATACCCATGAACTGGCTCAGGATTACATTGTTCACAAGAGCAGCGGATATCGCTAATAAAATAATATTCATATCCTACTCCTCCTTTCCTTTGCCTGCGCACATAATATTTGCACAGCTTGCACAATCTGCCAGTCTGCATGTCTCTGCCTTCTCGCCCGTCTTCTTTGCCTTCTTGATATGACGATGGTTGATAAATGCAATGATAAATGCCAGTACAAGGAATGCGCCCGGTGCCGATACAAAAATGCTTGCCGGCTGGAACAGTCCCTGATCGGACAAAATCTGAAAGACCTTGTCACTTGCATGACTCTCAGCAAAATTCTCAACAGCCTTTACAAAGCTGAATCCAAAGATGCTGCCAGAACCAAGGATCTCACGGATGATACCGATTGTCGTCAGTCCAACTGTAAATCCAAGTCCCATACCAATACCATCAAAGATGGATGGAATCACCGGATTCTTTGATGCATAACTCTCTGCTCTACCTAAGATAATACAGTTTACAACGATCAGTGGAATGAAAATTCCCAGGCTGTCGTTCAGGCTTGGAATATATGCCTGCAGTAAAAACTGTACGATTGTTACAAATGAAGCAATGATAACGATGTAAGCAGGAATACGCACCTTGTCCGGAATCAGTTTCCGAAGCAGGGAGATCATAAAGTTACTCATCGTCAGGATCACCATCGTTGTAAGTCCCATGCCAAGTCCGTTGATTGCAGAGGATGTAACCGCAAGTGTCGGACACATGCCAAGCATCTGCACAAAAGTAGGATTCTCTGTAATAATACCATTTTTTAAACGTTCTGCTATCTTTCCCATGTTACTGTGCACCTCCTGTTGTCAGGAATCGAATTGTACGAAGTGCCGCATTGACGGCATTTGTTACTGCCGATGTGGTAATCGTCGCACCGGACAATGCATCAATCTCACTGTCCTTTGTCGAACCGGTCTTTGTATATTCAAACTTGTTCACCTGTTTACCAATAAACTGTGATTTAAATTCATCCGTATCCGCTTCCATACCAAGACCTGCCGTCTCATTTAATGTCAGGAAGGAAATACCTGTGATCTGATACTCGGTGTTGATTCCGATTGCCATCTGGATATCTCCGCCATAGCCTGCTGTACTTGTTATAAGGATAACATAGCCAACCAGTTCATTTTTTTCATCATCACCGCCGACACAGATATCGTCAATATGCACGTTTTCAAATCCATACGATTCCAGCAATGGATTGATCTGTTTTACGACATTACCATCCTCTTCCACGCTCATAATACGGGTTGCTTCCGGAAGCACTTCCGCATAGGCATCGTTCTTCGCCTGCTCCTGTACCTTCTCAATCGGATCCTTTGTCACGCTGTAGACACCACCTAATGCAGCACCCATCACAACCGTAATCACACAGATTGCAACGATTGCAGCCACGATGCCCTTGACATCCATCTTGTCTTTCTTCTTTGGTTCTTTGCCATCACCTTCCGAAACATTCTCTGCCTTTGAAGCTTTCTTTGCTTCCTTCTTTGCCTCTTTCGCTTCAAGCTTTGCCTGCTTCTTATCCTTGATCTCTGCCCCCTCGCCAAATGCCTTCGGTACGGTTGCACGTTCAATCAGAGGCACTAACAGGTTCATAATGATGATTGAATAAGAAACGCCCTCGGTACTGCTGCCGAAGATACGGAGTACAAATGTCAAAAGTCCAAGTCCGATTGCGTAAATTACTTTTCCAGAGGAAGTGATTGGGCTTGTCACATAATCGGTTGCCATGAACCATGCACCAAGCATCAAACCGCCACCACACAGATGTGCAGCCACATAAACCGGAACATTATAATCCTGTGTTACTGCGTAGATTGCAACTGCGATCGTGAAGGTTCCGATGTAGATCAAAGGTGTCTTCGGGCTGATCACCTTCTTGCAAAGCAGGTAGACCGCACCAATCAAAAGCGCAACCACGGATGTCTCACCGATCGTTCCTGCGGTATATCCAAGAAACATGCTGCGCAGGTTTACCATACCGGTAAGCTTCAGTGTTGCAAGTGGTGTTGCAGTTGCCACACCATCATATACAAAGTTTGTCATATAACGGGAGAACGACAGCAGCAGGAAGCATCTTGCTCCAAGTGCCGGGTTCATAAAGTTCTGTCCAAGTCCACCAAAAAGCTGCTTTACGATGATGATTGCAAATGCAGAACCAGCAATTGCCATCCAGATTGGAAGATTTGGCGGCAGGTTCAAAGCGAGCAGCAATCCGGTTACAACCGCAGAAAAATCTCCGACTGTTACCTTCTTGCCCATGCATTTTTGATACAGCGCCTCAAATCCAACACAGCTTCCGATACAAACTGCAACCAGCAATGCTGCATACCAGCCAAATATGTACAAGCCGAATGCCGTTGCCGGGACTAACGCAATCACAACATCAAACATGATGTCCGATGTTGTTGCCTTGCTTCTCACATGCGGGGAAGCAGAGACCTTCAATTTCAAATTTTCCTGTTCCACTTTCTCGCACCTCCTATTTCTTGCGATTTGCCAAGATGGCTTTTCTCGTGCCTGCAATCGTCTGTGTCAGATGCCGCTTTGCCGGACATACATACGAACAACAGCCACATTCGCAACATTCCATACCATTTAATTTCTGGAAACCTTCCAGATCACCCTGACTTGCCAGTGTTGCAAGCTTGTTCGGCATCACTCTGCCTGGACAAACCTCCACACATCTGCCACAGCGGATACAGTTGCTCGGCTCATATTCCGAAACTTCATCCTTCGTCATGCAGAGAATTGCAGAGGACGATTTCGTGACTGGAATATTCAGATCGTAGATGGCTTTTCCCATCATCGGTCCACCTGCAATGATCTTCTCCGGTTCCTGTAAAAATCCTCCGGCTGCCTCGATCAGCTCTGCAAAACTTGTACCAGTCCGTACAAGATAGTTGCATGGTTCCGTAATCGCATCCCCCGTCACAGTCACCAGTCTCTGAATCAATGGTTTTCCCTGCCGTACAGCTTCACAGATGGAATACACGGTATCCACATTATGCACGATGCAGCCTGCATCCGCCGGAAGCATTTTCGAGTTGATATAACGTCCGGTATTGGCATAGATAAGCTGACGCTCTGCGCCCTCTGGATATTTCGTCTTCATGGAATTGACCTTGATATCCGGGTCATTTCCAAGCACTTCTTTTAACTTCTGAATCGCCTTTGGCTTATTGTCTTCCACCGCAATGATTCCCTTTGCCTTTGGGAAGATTGCAAGTGCGAGACGCAAGCCCTCGATCACCTTGTCCGTCTCATCGAACAGACGACGGTAATCCGATGTCAGATATGGCTCACACTCAGATGCATTGACGATAATGTAATCAATCTCATCCGCGTTCTTCGGAGAAAGCTTAACATTCGTCGGGAATCCGGCGCCGCCCATGCCGACAACACCTGCATTCTTGATAGCTTCCAAAATCTCTTCCTTTGTAAGCTCCGCAAGTGGCTTCTCATTTTTCACATATTCAATTTCTTCAAACTGATTGTCATTTTCGATCACGATCGAATTGACCTTAGAACCGGATGCAGTCAGTCTAGGTTCCACAGCCTTGACTGTTCCGGATACAGATGAATGAATGTTTGCAGAAACAAATCCACCGGCTTCTGCAATCAGCTGCCCTGCTAAAACATGGTCACCTTTTTTGACAACTGCCTTCGCAGGTGCGCCGATATGCTGACTCAGTGGATATACCATATCTCCCTTTGGGACATATTCAATTACATCCTTATCCATCGTAAGTTCTTTGCCTTCGTATGGATGGATGCCTCCTTTAAAAGTTAGTTTCATCGTACTGACCCCACTCTAATAAATATTTGCTATTATTTTAATACAAGTAGGAATTTTTATCAATAAATGTGTCCTTAATTTCACAACTTTTATGCCTAAAAACGTATATTTCTGAGCAAAAAGGACGCTAGCAGTCCGATTGCCACGCCTGCGACCGTTCCCGTAATCAAAAGGACAAACATATAATAAAAAATACGCACGTTTCCCATCACACAAACCGCGACAAGAATCTGTCCCAGATTATGGAATACCGCACCAGCAACGCTGATTCCAACCAGTCCGAATATCCGGCATTTTTTGAGCAGCGTCATGATCAGTATACTGCATGCCGCACCGGCCAGACTGTACAACAGAACTGCCATGTTGCCAAACAAAATGTTCGACAGGATGATGCGTCCGACCGAAATCACAATCGTCGATTTCAGATCCAGTCTCTGTAATGCAATGATTGTAACCAGATTGGCAAGTCCTAGTTTTACTCCCGGCACTGCCATGTGGATTGGCACCAGGCTTTCCAGATACGACAAGATCATGGCAAGTGCGATCAGGACACCGCACAGTGCGATCTTATGATTATTATTTAATTGTATGTGGTCATTTGTTTGTCTGTTTTTTTTCTTCAATAATATCTGTCTCTTTCCTTCTAGTCCATCTACTCTTTGATTTCCACAACCAGCTTATGCGGCAGACAAATGATTGTCTCCCCAGTCTGGCTGATCGCCCGGTGTTTCTCACAGATTTTATCCGGGCAGTCAGCATTCTGCACAGTTACACCGCCATCCTGTACAACGACTGTATTGTCGCCTGCCTCCTGCTTCACTTCGTAGCTGGCGTCCTTATCCAACTGCAAGGTTTTAACCGATTTACCATCAATCATGATATCGACATATGCGCCCGGCTTTTGCAGCTTCTTCCATGCAAAAAGTCCTGCTGCCGCCAGAATTAAAATTCCAACGATCAGCAGGATATCTACACGGGATATCATGTTATATTCCTGTTTTGGTTTCATCATTGATTACCTCTGATTCTGTTTTAGTTGTTACAGCTTCCTACAATATTTTGCCAATGTTTCCATAATCTGATTCATCTGCAACGGCTTTGACAAATGTTCATTCATACCTGCCTCCAAACAATATGGTTGGATTGGTGACAGGGCATACATCATATAGGTTTATTTAACAAACGTCCGTCCCATTTTTTTCATATAATGCAGGTAAACGATAAAGATTGCCCCGCCTGTAAAAATCCATGATGCAATGTACACATTCATCAGCATATCGAAGGTTGGGAACCATTTGAATATCGTAACCATCCAGATCATACGGAACACAACCGTGCCTAAAATCGTGATGATAGACGGCTCCACCGATTTTCCCATACCTCGCAGTGCCGCACTTCCAACCTCATAGGTTGCCGTCACACCCTCCAACGCACATACCCGGTGCATACGGATTAGACCATATACGGCAACTGCCTGACTGGTCGTATAGATGCTGACAAAGAAATCGTCCCAGATCATGAAAATGATACTCAAAATCTCTGTAAATCCAATGCCAAATGCCATACAGAGCCAAAAGATCTTCCTGCACCGTTTCAGGTTTCCGGCGCCAAAGTTCTGACTTGTAAATGTCACTGCAGCCTGTGCAAATGCACTCGCAATATCATAAGTAAAATACTCAAAATTCAGTGCCAGAGACGAACCCGCGATTGCATCCTCACCGAAGGAATTGATTCCACTCTGGATAAATACATTCGAGATGGAAAAGATTGCGCCCTGAATCCCTGCCGGAATTCCGATCGACAATACTTTTCCAAGTCCTGTCTTCTCGATATGCAGCCGCTCAAACCGGAACTGGAATTCATCGTCTCTTCGGTACAGATGCGCCAATACAAGCGCAGTACTAAGGGTATTCGATATCACAGTTGCGATTGCTACACCGGCAACGCCTAAATGGAAGCAAATTACAAGCACCAGATTCAGTATTATATTGACCACACCGGATGCAATCAGATAATACATCGGACGTCTGGTATCGCCATAACTACGAAGTACCGCTGAACCAAAGTTACAGACAACCATAAACGGAATCCCAACGAAGTAAATCCGGATATAGAGCAGTGCCTGCTCCATCACACTCTCCGGGGTACTCGACACCTCTAAAATAAAGCGGGCAGAAAGCATACCGATTCCCATCAGAAGCACACCGAGCAAAGCACCAAACATCAGAATCGTATGCATCATGGAATTGATCTTCTTGCGGTCCTTCTGTCCGATCAGATTCGCCAGCACGGCGTTTGGTCCTATCGAAAGTCCAACGATCAGATTCACGAAGATACCGACTAATGCCACACAGCTTCCAACTGCCGCCAATGCATTGTCTCCGGCAAACCGTCCGACAACTGCAACATCTGCCGAATTAAAAAGCTGTTGCAAAATACTGCTGCATGCAACTGGAAGCGCAAACACGATCAGCTTCCCGGCAAGCCCCCCCTGTAACATATCCATCTCTTTCGTCTTTTTACTTTGTTCCTGTTCCATCTTCTTGTAAGTCCTTTTAAGTTTATTACATTGATATCCATCCAAATGCATTTGCAACTGAGCTAAGCAGAATAATCAGTGCAAAGATCGGGCACAGATATTTTATCATCACAACAAATATTTTCTTTCTGCGGAACGCACTTTCTCCATGACGGACTTCCTCTTCGATCTTGTCAATCCCAACGACGCGCGATACAAGCAGGCATGTAAGGAATGCTGCGATCGGCATCATCACTGAATTCGTCAGGAAATCAAACAGATCCAAAAACTGCATTCCAAGGATCTTCACGAATCCAAGTGGTCCATATCCAAGACTCGATAACGTTCCAAGTCCGATCATGATCAGTCCGATCACACCCGTTGATTTCTTCCGTCCCCAGCCAAGCTCATCTTCAAATGTCGCAACGGCACTTTCCGTCAGAGCGATTGAGCTTGTCAATGCTGCAAATAACACAAGCAGGAAGAACAGGATTCCGACACCCGTTCCAAATCCCATGTTCGCAAACACCTTCGGAATCGTAATAAACATGAGCGAAGGACCCGCCTGCAGCGTATCCGGATCACCACTGGAAAATGCGAACACTGCCGGGATGATCATAAGTCCTGCCATGATCGCGATTGCTGTATCAAACACTTCTACATTTCTCGTTGCACCCTCGATGGATGTATCCTTCTTCATATAAGAACCAAATGTAATCAGAATACCCATCGCGATCGACAATGAGTAAAACATCTGTCCCATCGCCGCTACGACCGTCATCCAGGAAAAGTTCTTTACATTTGGAACTAAGAAATATTTCACACCTTCTATAGCGCCCGGTCTTGTCACCGAATAAATCGCAATAATCACGGAAAGCATAACAAGGATTGGCATCATCATTTTTGATACGCGCTCGATTCCGTTCTGCACACCGGCATAGATAATCGCGAGTGTCACGAGACAGAAAATCACGAAGCAAAGCTCCGTCGATACACCGTTTGAGATAAATGCTCCGAAATATCCATCCTCCGCGAGCTTCGTTCCATTTCCACGGATATATTCTGCCAGGTATTTGATTACCCAGCCGCCAATGGTCGAATAATACGGCACGATCAGGATTGGAATAATCGCGTTGATCCATCCGCCGAAGGAAATCCATTTCTTCTTACCGAAGGAACGGAACGCGCCAACCGGACTTTTTTGTGTCATACGTCCGAGTGCGGACTCCGCAACGATCATTGTATATCCGAATGTCAATGCCAGCAGAATATAGACGAGCAGGAAAATTCCTCCGCCGTATTTTGCTGCCAGATACGGAAATCTCCATATATTTCCAAGACCAACCGACGCACCTGCCGCCGATAACACATAACCAAGCTTGCCCGAAAACGAACCCCGCTTCTCTGGATGTTTTCTACTCATATAACCTTCCCTCTACCCTTTCTGTATTTGGTTTCTCTTTACTTCTGCTTCCCTTCTTGCAAATATCCGTGGCAGCATCGTAAATATCACGATTGCCGTAATGACGCCTGCCACCAGATCGGTAATGCCCTCCGACATATACACGCCCTTGAAGCCAACAACTCTTGTTAAGATACAGCAAAGAGGAATCAATATAATCACCTTACGATTCACCGCAAGCAGTAACGCCATCCTGCCCTGTCCAAGTGCCACATTGATGTTTTGCAGCGTCATCTGTACAAAGAACATGATCGAGCCCATCAAAAACAGCGGACAATACTGCTTCACGATCGCAGTTACCGCCTCACTCGCCGAGAAAAGCCGTGCGTACATCTCCGGCACCGCCATCGAGACAGACCACACAGTCACAGCAAAGATGAATGCAATGACAGTAACATATTTTATGCCCTTTTTCAATCGTTTTGCGTTACCTTTGCCATAATTATAGCTGAAAAATGGCTGCATGCCATTTCCAAGTCCATTTAGCGGAAGCGAGATCAGCTGCAGCGCGCTGAGCATGACCGTCAGCGCCGCCGTGTAATCCTTATTGCCACCCGTCGACCAGTTCAGGTTCACATTGAATACAATCTGGATGGCGCACTCTGTGATCGTCATGACAAATGGCGTAAGCCCAAGCGATGCGATATCCAGCACGCGTGACAGTTTCAGACGCATGTCCGCAAACCGAAACCGGAATATACTTTTCTTTGTGTAGAAAAATGCAATGATACAGATGCAGGAGCAAAGCTGCGACAATACCGTTGCAAGGCTCGAACCGCTTACGCCCATCCCAAGCACAAAAATAAAAACCGGATCTAAAATAATATTGATAATCGCGCCAACCAGAATCGAAACCATCGCAAACATCGAATATCCCTGCGTCAGAATAAAAGGATTTAACCCCTGCGAGATCATTACAAGAATCGTTCCACAGGAATAGATCTTCAGATAAGATACGGCATAGTTCACTGCACTTTCCGGACAACCAAACGCCCGGATGATCGGCTCTGCAAACGCAAATGTGATCACGCTGATCGTTACGCCAATAATCAGCAGTAATGTCACAGCAGTATTAAAAATCCGGTTTGCTTCCTCCCGGTTATCTTCTCCAAGCTTAATTCCGGCACGCGGAGAACCACCAAGTCCGACGAGATTCGCAAATGCCTGTATGATGAGTGTGATCGGCAGCACAATACCGAGTGCCGCGAGCGCATCCATACCTGAGCCTTTGATCTTGGAGACAAACATCCGGTCAACGATATTATATATAAATGTAATGAGCTGTGCGACAACTGCCGGAATCGAAAGCCGAAAAACCAGAGGAAGGATCTTCCCCTGGTATAATTGTTCCGTCATATCTGTTTTCTGGTTCTTCATCGCCGTCATCTCCTGAATCCTGTATCATAGATCTACCATACATATGGGTAGAAATAGTTTTTTCTTTATTGCATTGCATATACAATTGATTATTATATGCCATACATTCGGAGTATTGCAAGCTTGGATTTACATCTGACGGACGATATCCCGGATACTTTCAGCCATGTCTGCGTCAATGCCAACCGCCCGCGTACCAAGACTTTCCGGCACGATTGCCTGATCGAAGTTTAAGCGGATCAGATTGATATTCGTATGCTCTTTCGCAAGCTTCTCAAACGGAAACCGGATGATCGATGGGGTGTTAAATCCAACCCCTAATTCAAGCAGTACCAGCTTCTTATGTATTGCCTTCGCAAGGAAATCTGAAAACCGCTGCTCTGCCGCATACCATGCTTCATCCTGCACAAAATAGTTATCCTTTCTGAGGTTCATATCCATAGGCCCGCCACAAACCGGACATTTCGGAACCATATAGGTCGGGATCCTGCAGTTGTTACGTGCCTGATCCATCTGTTTGAACAACTTGCGTGCATCGTAAATCTTGTTGTGACATGCATGCGCGCACTGAATATGGAAGTAATCGCCCTGCGTGCAGAAGATCTGTTCTGCGGGTAACCCAGCCTTTTCAAACTGTCCGTCCGCATTCGTGCTCAGGACAAAGAGCTTCTTATCGCCCAACGCATCCAGCAGGAGCTTATGCAATGGCGTCACGTCAAGGCAGATTCCGCCAAGCATCGCCTGCTTCGACCAGTAACCCCAATAGCTTTCCTCGTCCGGATACGGGTAAAAACCCGCGGAATACATATCCTGCATGTACGGTCCTTTGCCATAGCGTTCCTGGAATTCTGCGAAATGATCTTCGAAGAATGTGCCGCCGTATTTCGCTCCGGCAGCGGTGCTCATGCCTGCACCTGCGCCAATCAGAACGTAGTCGGCCTGTGTGAGCATGTGCGTGGCGGTCTGTACCTGCACATCGTATGGGGTGGTCTGGTGGATGTAGTCACGCGAAGGCATACCGTATAAGAATGATTCGAATGTTGTTTTCATGTTTTATTACCTCTCTGAAAGACAATTGCGAAACAATCCATTTTCTCATATATATTTCAATATGATTCATTCTATATACAATGTATTGAATCCAAGAAGTTCTAAGCTTCAAACATATCGTATATCTGAATGAATCAATATTGAAATATATAATCTACATAATGATGATTGTTTCACAATTGTCTATCTCATTTATGTTCTAATAATGCATGGTACAATTGCTCGTCTATGTCTTTGAAAACATTGAAGACGACCTGTATCTTGCTTCCGGTTTCGGCTTTGTAATGTTTGACCGTTTCGACAGCGATTTCGGCGGCGCGGTCGTTCGGGAACATGAATACGCCCGTGGAGATGCAGCAAAATGCGATGCTTTTCACGTCGTGTTCGTCGGCAATCTGCAGGCAGGAACGATAGCAGGATGCAAGCAGTTTCTCGTGATTCTTCGTCAGTCTGCCTTGTACGATCGGTCCGACCGTATGGATTACATAATCACACGGAAGGTTGTAGGCGGGTATAATCTTCGCCTGTCCGGTTGGTTCTTCTGTGCCCTGCTTCTCCATCAGATCGGCACAGGCGAGACGAAGCTGTATGCCGGCATAAGTGTGGATACAGTTGTCGATGCAATTGTGGCACGGCTGATAGCAGCCTGTCATGCCGCTGTTGGCGGCATTCACAATTGCACCAACCTGCAGCCGCGTGATGTCTCCCTTCCATATATACAGATCCGGCTGGGATGCTTCTAGTTCCGCAAGCGTTACGACTCCTTTTTCCTTTGCAGCTTCCTGCAGATAGGCGTCCTGCACCTGCAGGAATTCCGGTCGGATTTTCTTCGGCATACGCACATTCATGAGTGAACGAAGCAGCTGCTTCTGTCCTTCTGCATCCGCCGGGATCTGCATGTGTGCATATTGCGGCTGTTCCTTCAATAATTCTTCTATTAAATATCTGCGGTTCTCACTCTGATTCATAATTCCTATCTTCTTTCTATCATCAATCTTCATTTTTCTATTTATCAAGTTCTGCAGCATAACTATACTGGCAATCATTTATTTGATCATCCGGAAGACTGCACAAATGCCGTTGCCGGTAAACCAGTTGTTTTACAAAATCTGTTGCCGGATGTCTCAATAGTTCTGTCGGCGTATCATACTGCTCTATATTACCCGCATTCATAGCCAGTACTTTTGTTCCAAGCTTTAACGCTTCCGAAATATCGTGTGTGACAAAGAGAACGGTTATCCCTGTTTCTGTATGGATTCTCTTAATTTCCTCCTGCAGCTGTCCTCGTGTGATTTCATCAACTGCCCCAAATGGCTCATCCATCAGGAGAATCGATGGAGACGCGGCAAGTGCTCTTGCAATTCCCACTCTCTGCTGCTGTCCTCCCGATAACTCTCCAGGATAGCGGCCTTTTATTTCTTCATCCAGTCCTACGATTTTCATCCATTTGGAAACCGCCTGTTTTGTTTTTACCTTATCCTTTTTATTTAAAAGATTTGGAACATAAGAAATATTCTCTTCCACCGTCATATGTGGAAACAACACGCTGTCCTGAATAGAATATCCAATACTCCTCCGAAGCTCAATGAGATTATTATCCTTAATATTCTTTCCGTCAACAAAAACATCTCCGCTTGTTGTATCAATCAGCCCATTGATCATTTTCAGTGCAGTCGTCTTTCCACAGCCAGACGATCCGACAATTGTCACAAACTCACCCTTTTCCACTGTAAGATTTAAGTCCTCTATAATTGTTTTTTCTCCATATGTTTTCTTCACATTTCGAAATTCAATTGCACAATTCATTTTTCTCACCTCATTTGATAAGTCCCTTGCCTGTTAAAAACTCCTTTGCAACAGCCCGTGGTTCCCGCCCCAGCGTTTCCACTTCGTAATTCATTCGTGCCATATCACTGTCTGTTATCGTTCCTGATAATGTTTGTAATACAGTTTCAAGTTCCGGATGTTGTTCCAACACTTCATTTCTAACGATATTGCCACACATATACGATGGATAAAACTGCTTATCGTCGACTAACACCACTACATCTGATGCCGAAAGCTGTCCATCCGTTGTAAAGATATTCATGACATCAATTTTTCCCTGGTTAATCGCCTGATATTTCAGTCCAATATCCATATCCATTGTCTTTTTAAAATGGAATCCATATTCCGAACAAAGTGCGTCATATCCATCCTCACGCTCAAAGAAATCATATTCCGCTCCAAAAGTAAGCTGATCTGACACAGCTTTTAAATCCGAATAGGTTTTCAGATTATACTTGTCCGCGATTTCCTTTCGCACAACCAGTCCATATGTGTTATTGAATCCGTACATTCCTATCCAGCTCATATTATAATCATCATTATATTCTTCCTGAAGTGACGAAAACATGTCTTCCGTATAAAGACCTTCCTTTTTCAGCACCATATTCCAGCCAGTTCCGGTATACTCCGGATAAAGGTCAAACTCGCCGTTTTCCATAGCCGGCTGGATATTTGATGTTCCGCCGCCGACTCCCTGTGTTACCTCGACATTCAGATCCGTATCCTGTTCGATCAGAATATCCAGCATTTCTCCAAGTACATACTGCTCAGTCATCGGCTTCGTTGCAATATGAATCGTATCTTTCTTATTATTGGGAACCACAGAAGCAATGACAACCGCCACAATCAGGACAAATGCAGCCACTGCCATAATCCTGTTTGTCTTTTTTGCTTTCCCGCTTCGTTTCGCGATACGTTTTTCGATAAAGCCCAGGATAAAATCAAATACCAGAGCAAGCACCGCAATCAATAAGCTTCCAACCATTGTCATGGCTACATTGTTGGTCGTAATCCCCCGATATATGGCAACACCCAGACCACCGGCACCGATAAAAGATGCTATACCTGCCAGTGCGATTGTCATGGTAACCATATTCCGGATACCAGACAGAATCACCGGCATTGCAAGTGGGATTTTAATTTTGAACAGAATCTGTGTTCTTGTACTTCCCATTCCCTTTGCAGCCTCAAGAATATTGGAATCCACATGCGTCAGTCCGGTATGTGTGCTTCGCACCATTGGCAAAAGTGCATATATCGTCAAAGCAATGACTGCGGTCGCATTTCCTACCCCGGAAAAGGGAATCAGAAATCCAAGCATGGATATTGACGGAATTGTGTATAAGAAATTAATCACACCAAGTGCAGGCTTTGATGCCTTTTCAAATTCACTAATCAATATCCCGACGATTCCGCCGATCAAAACCGCAATCAGAATTGCCAGAAATGATATTTCAATATGTTCTACAAGAAGCTTTAAGAAGAACTCTTTCTTGTCAATCAATAACTCCCACATTTCCTTCAACATCACAATTCACCCTTTCTTCTTATTGCATTTACCGGGCACTGCTCAAAGCACAAGCCACAATGCAGGCAATGACTTTGGTCGATTTTAAAATTATCAATACAATGTTGCGGACAGATTCTTTCACATTTTCCACATCGAATGCACTGATTCGTTATCTCATACCCTTTTTCATTCACAGCTGCAACTCCAATCGGGAAAGTCTCCCTGACAATCGGTTCCTTTCCTAAATCAAAAAATTCCACCACCCCGTAATCCACGCAAAATGGTTCTAACACATACCGGCTGTCACCAGAATACACACTGTTCATTGATGGATTTTCGTCAAAAATTTTATCGATCCATTCCCTGTGATTGTCCAATTTATGTGCTTTTCCACTTAACCGAAGCATTTGATATTCTTGATTCATTCCAGTGATTGCAATATTTTCATCCCGCATCAGCTGTGCATAAAAATCTTTTCCTCTCGCTGTGCAAAAATATAATTTTTCATCTTCCACAAACATGACATCAATCATCCGGATTTGTGGTTTTCCTTTCTCATCAACTGTCGCAAATGCAACATCCTTGATTTCCCGAAGCATTTTTAAACATGTATTTGCATCCATTGTGATTCCTCCTAGTATTCCTGTATCGTATTTTTCTTTCTGGTCTTTATCATATTAGGGTGCAACAGTATCTACAAGTACGCACTTTTTTATTACATAGTCACCTTTTAGTAACTGTTGACAGACACCAAGTGTCCGCATTATAATTTTTTAAGATTTTGCCAATGGAGGATTCATATATGCTGACAAAAGAAGAATTACCAGAATGCCCGGTAGCAACTACCGTGTCCCTGATTGGAAGCAAATGGAAAATACTGATTATACGGAATCTGTTGCAGCGCCCTTGGCGTTTCAACGAATTAAAGAAAGATTTAGCCGGTATCAGCCAGAAAGTCTTAACCGACAGTCTCCGCTCCATGGAGGAAGATGGACTGATTACAAGAACGGTATACCCGGAGGTTCCGCCAAGAGTGGAATACTCATTGAGTGAGCTTGGCGAATCCTTAAAGCCGATATTGGATTCTATGGTTGCATGGGGAAATGCTTACAAACAGTCTTTATAAACCAATGAAAAATGCGTGGATACATTTCGTTTCCACGCATTTTTTCGTTATTCTGCAGAAAGCAGTTCAATCTTGAAATTCAGTTCCTTGCCTGCCATCTCATGGTTGGCATCAAAGGTGATTGTTTCCTTGTCCTTATCTACAACTTTTACCGGGAACTGCTGTCCGTATGGAGTTGTCAGATAAACCTGATTGCCAATCTCTAAGTTCTCAGAGCCAGGCATATCTTCAAATGCAACTGTGATGATATTGGCTGGATCCGGCATACCGTAAGCTTCTTCCGGCATCAGATGTACATCGACGATCTCGCCGATATTCATGTTCTTCACTGCTTCATCAAATCCTTTGATCATCATTCCGGCACCACATACAAACTCGAGTGGCTCGCCACGATCGTAAGATGAATCAAACTTTGTTCCATCGTTGAATGTTCCTGTATAGTGCACCTTACAGCGCTTGCTTTCGTTACTCATAAAAATTCCTCCGCTTTCATTGAATGTCTTATTCTACCACGAAATCGAAGGAATATCCAGATACTCTTTTATTACATGCCTGCGATGATAAGCAACACGGATAACAGCGTGTAGCCAACACCAAGTGCTCCGATCACCTTAACCTTGCATTTCTTCAATGCCATCAAAACAATGACTGCTACAATCGGATTCAGAAGCAGACACCACTTTGAGACTTCCAGTGCACCTGTCAGGATCGCGATTGCCACAATAATTGTTCCGCCAAACCAAAGTGTCAATCCACCAATCAGCATTGGTACATTTGCAACCGGATTGATGGCTTTCAAGACTTCTTCGCTTTCATCATCAGACATCTTCTTACTCAGCTTCTGATACAATAACGGTCTCAGGCAGAAATACAAATGGCTCAAAAGCCCTGTATAACAACTGATAAATGTATTGATCTTCAACGCCATTGCCAAAGGTGCGTTGTTCTGAGAGATCAGATCTGCAAGCAGCCACAGCACCACGTAAGCGCCCGGCTGTCCCAGAAACGATAACCAGAACGACACCGTAAACCGTTTTTCCGGAACCTCTGCCCACCAGGGCTGGACACCGTTTAAGGTTATCTTGTCATTTCCGGTCGGTTTGCCCGGCTTCATCAGCGGCACATCCGCAAACGCTGCCGCCAGATTGCTGATGATTCCAAATATTCCAAAAGCAACATACATATTCATCTTATTCCCCTCCTGCATTTTATTACTATACCTTCGTAACATCTTTTAGTTAGTGTTATCTAACTCGATACATCATACATGTTTTTACCAACTTGTGCAACATATTTTCAAAAGATGTTTCGGTAGAGGAATTCTAATCATTACCTTCTTTCAAATAATTTTCTATTTGCATTCCTTCCCGAATGTGCTATTATCATAACGTTTAAACCTAACTTTAGGTCAAGACATTTCTGCAAATTTTAATTTTTGAGGAGGATACTTATGTACACCATTGGACAGGTCGCTGAATTATATAATTTTCCAATCTCTACACTTCGCTACTACGACAAGGAAGGACTCTTTCCGAATCTCAAACGTCAGTCCGGTATCCGGCAGTTTGACGACAAAGATCTCGAATCCCTGCGTATCATCGAATGTCTCAAGGCATCCGGGCTTGGTATCTCTGAGATTAAGCGATATTTTGAGCTTTGCCAGCAGGGAAATTCTACTTATGCAGAACGCAGACAATTATTCGAGAACAGAAAGAAAGCCGTCGAAGAGGAAATCGAACGGCTGAACAAAACTTTAGATCTATTGAATTACAAGTGCTGGTACTATGACAAGGCGATGGAAGATGGCAATGAGGAGGGTATTCATGCCATGCTTCCAGATAACCTGCCAGATGATATCCAGCCTCTGTATGACCGCGCACACGCCAGCTAAATCAATAACAGCAGCGTTCCGGCAACGATCAACACAAGACCGATACCTGCCTTTGCCGTTAATTTCTCATGGAATACGACATAGGAAAATGCGATTGTCACTAATATACTTAACTTATCGATCGGTACAACGACGCTCGCCGGACCGGTCTGCAATGCCCGGTAATAGCAGAGCCACGAAGCACCGGTTGCAATTCCGGATAACTCTAAGAATAACCGGCTTGATTTCTCAATCTCCTTTACCGTGTGCTGTTTTCCAGTCACAAATACAACGACCCATGCCATGATAAGTACCACGATCGTCCGGATCGCCGTTCCAAGATTCGAGTTGACATCCTGGATTCCAACCTTTCCAAGAATCGAAGTCAGACTGGCAAATACCGCTGAACCAATCGCATAGATCAGCCATTTGCCATCCTGTTTCTTCTCTTCCGTTTCCTTCTTCTGAATCATAAGATATGTTCCCACACCAATCGCGATCATCGCAATCACTTTGAGCGGAGACAATGCTTCCCTTAACAGAATAAACGCAAGGAGCATCGTGAGAATCGTGCTCGACTTGTCAATTGGTGTAACCTTATTGACATCGCCAAGCTGCAGTGCCTTAAAATAGCAAAGCCACGAAGCGCCCGTTGACAAACCAGAAAAGACCAGGAAAATAAGCGTCTTTCCAGATATATCTGCAATCCCCTTTTGTGCTCCCACAACGAATACCATGATCCACGAAAAAATCAGGACTATAATTGTTCGAAGCGCCGTTGCGACGTTGGAATCTGTATTCTTAATTCCACATTTTGCAAGAATTGCGGTCAGTCCTGCGAACAGCGCAGAGCCAAATGCAAATGCAATCCACATAGTTATTCCTTCTTTCGTTTTATACCTTTTTCTTCATCACAAGTGTACCAAGCCAATATGTGAGCAGTGCAATGCCAGTCCCAATCAGTGCTCCACCCAGCACATCCGATGGATAATGCACGCCGACATACAACCGGGATAATCCCATCAGGCAGGCAAAGACTAAAATCGGAATCCCATACTTTTTCGGCAGTCCCCGGAACATCACAACAGCCGCCGCAAAGGCACTTCCGGTATGCCCGGATGGGAACGAATAATCCTTCTGCGCACCGACCAGACTGGTAAGTCCCTCGATCACGTCGTAAGGTCTTGTCTGCGCAACGACGTTCTTCAAAATCACATTATTAATCAACGCCGAGAATATAAGTGAAATTAACGCCAGCACGCCGACGCGCCTTGTCCTCTTCGGAATCAGCAATCCCACGGATAGAACGATCCAGATCACGCCCGCATTTCCAAGTGTCGTAATAAACTTGAAAATCGGAGTCAACACATCATTCCGTATATTATTTTGAATCCATAATAAAATATCTGCTTCCATTGCACACTATCTCCTGCTTTTCTATATTATCATAGAACAGTGTTTTTCAGAATCCTCATTATATCAAGTTAAGGGGGGATTTTTTTATTCAATTTACATTTTTACCCACTTATCTTATCATTATCTTTTTTATCATCTTTTATAACAGTGTATATCTCTTTTACCTGATTCTATCTGATATAAGCACATAAAACGTCACGTGCGCCGCTGCATCGGCGATCGGAATATCCACCCGATTTTGAAACTGCACGATATTTTTCATTCCATAATCGGTAGAGAAGCACGGCAGCGACGATGAGCGCACCAGTTCGTTAAATGTGAATTCATCTGTCTGCACAAGGAATTTTGAAGCTGGCATCTGTTCCCGGCACATCGTATCCCAGAAGCCAAGCTCCGACCGGAGCAGAAAATTAAATCCATTGATATCCGCAAAGGTCACCGATTCCGCCCCCGCAAGTGCATGCTCCAGCGGCACACAGACATACAGATTTTCTTCCATGAATTTCCTTGCCTGCTCTCCCTCCGTCATAAATGGAAGTACCGCTACATCACAGGTTCCATCTTCCCATGCAGAAAGGACTTCCTCATTCTGACAAATGGCTGATTCAATCATACTTCCCGGATACGACGCGCTCAGATGCCGGAGCAGCTCCCAGAGCGGTGCCGGTGCACACGACCGTACAACGATTGTCCGCAGCCGCTGGTCAAAGGCTCGCACTGCCTGTACTGTCTGCTCTGCTTCCGCAAGCAGCTTCCGCCCATGCTCCACCGCGAGCTTTCCATTCTCATTTAATTCAATCCGGTTTTTCCCGCGCACGAAAAGCGGCACACCGAAGCTCTCCTCAACATGCTGCATGGCACGCGTAATTGATGGTGTCGATATATGAAATTGTTCTGCCACCTTCGCCAGTGTTCCGCACTCCGCAAAGGCAATCAGCTGTTTTAATTCATAGAGATCTAACACTTTGTGCATTCCTCCTGTTCCACATATGTCACATGATACTATATACACGTTACTAATATTCTATACATTATTTTCAGTCCATAATCACATTTCAAAATATGAAATGTGTATTCCGATATCTATACTGTACTTTCCTTTATCAGTGATGTAAAGTCTAACTTGTAAAGCAAATATATATTTCAGATTTTTGGAGGTGCTATTATGGAATATGTTACATTGAATAACGGAATCAAAATGTCAAAGCTTGGTTATGGTGTCTATCAGACTCCACCGGAAGATACGAAGCGTTGCGTCTTGGATGCAATCGAAATCGGCTACCGCAGCATCGACACCGCACAGGCATATTATAACGAGGAAGGCGTCGGCGCAGCCCTTGCCGAGTGTGGACTTCCACGAGAAGAGTTCTTCCTGACAACCAAGGTATGGATCACAAATGCCGGATATGAAAAGGCAAAGGCATCCATCGAAGAATCCATGAAGAAATTACAGACCGATTATCTGGATCTTCTGCTGATCCACCAGCCATTTGGTGATTACTACGGCATCTACCGCGCAATGGAAGAGCTGTACGAAGCAGGCAAGCTCCGCGCGATCGGTGTATCAAACTTCGGTCCGGACCGCTACCTTGACATCGAGCATTTCTCCAAGGTAAAGCCTGCAGTAAACCAGATTGAGACACACGTCTTCCAGCAGCAGAAAACAGTCAAGAAATATTTGCAGAAATACGGCTGCCAGATTGAATCCTGGGGACCATTTGCAGAAGGACGGAATGATTTCTTCACGAATCCGGTACTGACAGAGATCGGTGCCAAATATGGCAAATCCGCTGCACAGACAGCCCTTCGTTTCCTGATGCAGAATGATGTTGTTGTCATTCCGAAGTCTGTACACAAGGATCGTATGCAGCAAAACTTCGATATCTTCGATTTCACACTGTCAGCCGAAGATATGGCTGCAATCGAAGCACTTGACAGCGGCGAGAGCCTTTTCTTCTCGCACTACGCACCGGAAACGGTTGAGTGGTTTATGTCAATCGTATAGTTGAATAAAATCCCAAACAGATGCGGTCCCATCTTCCCTTTCAACTCCGGGTAGAAATGTGGGAAAAAGTTCGAGTGGGAAAGCAATACCCAGTCAAAGAAACAGATATCATAAATCTCCATTCCATACAGCATGAACAGGAAACGTCCGAAGAATTTACCAAAGCTAAAATCATGCTTGATTCCGTTCCTTCTTATCCGGAATCTGATCTAACACCTCCTGTGGTGCAGACGAGAAGAATTTCTTGTCCTGAATAAAGCCTACGCCACCATACAATACAAGAAAATATCCGATCATAATCTCATAACCGTTGCTACAATTGTTATCGCCATTTACCCAAATCTCCTGCTAACTTTTATCATCTCTTTTTTAATTATACTACAAGATTTTTTGGGATGGAACAAGAATTGTTAGTTTTGGCTAACTTTTTGTTTAGAAAATTGTTTATATCGATTCCCGAACATACGTTTGATATAGTAGCTGTAGTGCTACCCTATTCGGTAGGCGGTTAGCCCTCCCCACAAGAGTTATAGCTTGTGTTTACATAGAAATCCTTTTATGGAAATCTACGAAGGAGGTTCGTGCTTATGCTTACAACGGAGCTTTTTATAGCCATCATCAGCCTATGCATTACATGCTTTGCTCTTGGTTATTCTGTTGGATCTAAGAGCAATAATAAGACACAAAAATAACCGCCCTGTCCTGGTAAACTGTGGCGGTCATTTTTGATCAAAACTTTATATCAGGGCTAACCGTCTATCGGTAGCCCTCTTTGATATTATACTACCATCTGACCATTCTTATGTCAAACATATATTGTCTATTATCAGATAATTCGTCTAGTTTTCCGGAATATCATTCTCAATATCTTTGATTTTCCGCGCTGGTACTCCACCGATCACACAATTATCCGGCACATCCTTCGTTACCACCGCTCCGGCAGCAATAACTACATTATTGCCGATTGAAACTCCCGGGAGAATCGTTACATTTCCACCAATCCATACATCATTTCCAATTGTTACCGGCTTGCCAATCCCCAGATGCTCTCTACGTCCTTTCGGTGTGATCGGATGGTTTACGGTTGTGATTAATGTATTAGGACCGATCATCACATAATCCCCTATGTGCACTGGCATAATATCCAGAATTGTCACATTATAGTTTGCCAGAAACTGATCCCCTACATAAATATTCTTCCCACTGTCACACATAAATCCAGGGCAAAGACAGACATCCCGCCCAACCGAGCCAAAATATTTTTGAATCAACACTGTCTGTTCATCCTCCGATGCATCCGCATCCTGCATCTGTCGAAGTTCCCTGCAAAAACGGATAGCATTCAGTTTCCTGCCATTTACTCCCGCATCCCAAAAGTCATAGTAAAGTCCTGCGTCTAATTTTTCTTCCTCTGTCATAGTAAATCTCCTTTCGGGGACGCTTCTTTTGTCCTAAGAGTGTCCCAATGAAATATTATACACAATAGCAATCACTTTCACTATCATTTCTTAATAAATCAGGTGGTATTTTCTAATACAACATTGTATAATTGTATCAACAAAAAAGGAGTTCAATCTATGCGCAACAAATATATCAATCTCGCACTTAACAAACTGGGAATCGCTTTCGACTCTCTTGATTTGACATTTCATCAGATGAACAATGGTATACCCGGTGATATAACATCTTACTGGCCTGGATCCGATGATGAGGATGTACTGATCTGTGTCTTTAAGGGAAACCAGATTCACGAGCCTTTTCACAGACAGGATTTTTTCTTTATCAACTACGCATACAAAAACAGTTATCAGGCTTTGTCTGAAAAATATAACAATCTGATTACCATAAATGAAGACGAATGCTATATCGGTCAACCTTACAGCGGCTATGCCCTGCGCGCAGATAGTAAAGACGATGTTATCATTATTGGTGTTCTTATTCGCAAGGATTCATTTTTTCGGGAATACCTGCCCACTGTGTACACGGATTCTGCACTTTTCCGTTTTTTTGTGGAGCCGCAGACTAACAAATTCTCCGACGAATATATCCACCTGCTGGTCACGAAAGAACATGCCATCCGTACGCTCCTTGAATTGATGGTGGTAGAGTACGCAGACAAAGGCGAAGATACCCAGCGCATATTAAAATCCATGCTCCAGACACTACTGCTTGAAATCGCCCGAAGATACCGGATTGAAAAAAGCGGAATTACCACAAAGACACTCACGGAACAGATTATAGACTATATGGGAGATCATTCCGATATTGTCACGTTAAAAGATATTGCTGCTCATTTTTCTTATCATCCAAATTATATCTCTGCGCTTCTACACAAAGAAACAGGCAGGAAATTCACAGAGATCTTACTTGAAAAAAGAATGGAACGCGCCGTCCTGCTAATGAAGAACACGTCCCTCTCACTTGAAGAAATCTCTGCACTCCTTGGATACAGCAACCACAGTAATTTCTACAAGGCATTCAAAGATTACTACGGAACAACACCGAGAGAATACATTAAAAAGCATTAGAAATCACCGCCAAAATTATTAATATGCGATAGTGACCCCCCATACTATAAAATTCTATAATCATCTCAATCCAATCAGGATAATAATTATTTCAAATCTACGGAGGTAACGATGTATGAAAAAATTAGCAGCTAATACTGTACTTTGTATTCAACCGATTCCACAGACCATAGTTTCCTGTCGTGATAAAGCAGGACACAACAATGCGCTCGTCGTTGGCTTTACTGCAAATGTCAGCCTTGATCCCGCAATGGTTATGTTTGGTATTGTGCCATCCAGATACTCCCATCATATGGTAAAGGAATCCGGATGCTTTGTCATCAATTTCCCTAAGAAGAGCTATCAGGAAACATATAACTACCTTGGCTCCGCTTCCGGAAGGGATGAAGATAAATTGGCAAAAGCCAACATCCAATGGGAAGACGCAACCTATGTAAATGCTCCACTCCTTACAGATTGTCCGGTAAGTATCGAATGCAGTGTTGTTGACAGCACAATGCCTGGCACACATGAATTATTCATCGGAAAAGTCGAAGCCGTTCATGTGGATGAAGCATATCTGGATGCAAACGGCAATATTCTCTGGGATAAAACGGATTTAATGTAAACGAAAACTCTGCAGGGGAGACTCTACTCCCCTGCGATTTCTCCAACTCTGTTTTTCTTAATCCGCTTCAAAAGCACATATCCAACCAGACACGAAAGAAGCTCCGTAATTGGGAATGCCCACCAGATGAGCGATACGCCCATCTGTCCATTTCGGACGAAGATGGAGAATACACCCGCCAGCGGCAGGATGATTACAAGCTGTCTGAGCAACGAAATCACGAGTGATTCCATGCCTCCGTTTAACGCCTGATAGATTCCCTGATATGCAACGTTGATGCCCGCAAAAAGGAAACTGATCGAGATAACATGCATCGCCTGAATAAAATATTCTCTCGACTGCCCTGCATTGAATAATCTGGCAAATGATCCAGGGAAAGTTTCTGTAATAAGAATTCCAACAGCCATCAGAACTATTGTGTATATCAGACCGTACTTGATTCCATCGTTGATCCGCTTCTTATTTCCTCTTCCGTATGCAAATGCAATGATCGGTGTGATCGCATCACGCAGTCCAAATGCAAGAAATAGTACAAACTGCTGTACTTTATAGAAAAGTCCATATGCTGTCTGGGCAGCTGCATTGAATTTCAGGATCAGGTTCATCACATAAACCATGATCGACATAAGCGCCTGTGCGATGATCGCCGGGAGTCCGATCGAATATATCTCGCGGATAATCATGCCATCTGGTTTCATATAGGAAAGTTCTTGTTCAAATTCCTTGTTGAATTTCTTATGGAAGATAAATAATAATACCGCGGATGCAATCTGTCCGATCACAGTTGCGTAAGCAGCACCCTCGACGCCCATTTCCGGAACTGGTCCGATACCATAGATCATAATCGGATCCAGAATGATATTTACCACAGCGCCCACGACCTGACCGATCGTAGAATAAAGAGAACGTCCCGTTGCCTGCAACAGCTTCTCAAATAACGAAAAGAAAATAATTCCAAACGAAAGCACGCAACAGATGCGCAAGTAACTGGTTCCCATAGAGATCACCTGTGGATCAACCGTCTGTGATGAAATGTATGCTTTCACACCGAATACGCCGAACAACAGACACACCACATAGATAATCGCACCAAGGAATAAACTGTTTCCTGCTACCTTCGCAGCCTTCTGCGGATTTTCCTGTCCGAGCGTCCTTGCCAGAAGTGCATTCGTGCCAACACCGGTTCCGATTCCGACTGCTACCATGAGCATCTGAACCGGAAATACCAGTGTCAGCGCATTCAGTGCAGCTTCGCTTCCCACCTTCATATTTCCGACAAACGCACTGTCTACAATGTTGTAGACCGCCTGCAATGCCATAGATAAGATCATCGGTATTCCCATCTGGATCATGAGCTTATTCACAGGCATATCCTTCATCTTGTTACTTTCTGCCATTTTTCTAAATCCTCCTTTTTTCCTAATGCGGTAACGCCCCCTCGCATTGCTCGGCGGCAGTTCGTCGGAAGCATCCTGAATCATTCACTTCGTTCATGATGCTTCCTCCTCATAAAAAAAGAGTGTACGAATCATTCTAAGTTGGACTTACGCAGATCAGCTACACACTTTTTAATGGCATATAAAAATAAAACGAGCAGCAAAACTGGATTTACGCAGAATTGCTACTCGTTCATTTGGTTATTATATTTGTTGATTTTGAAAATGTCAAACAAAATTTTTTAACGATACTTTATTCCGTTCTTCCAAATATCTCATACAAGATCAGATCCCGCATGCGCTCCATCGTGACTTCGTACACCGTCTGATGCAGCATCTCTTTTCCCTCTGCGGCAAGCACATAGACCTTGATCAGATTCGCCACAAGCGGAATATTCACATCCGGGCGGATACCTTCCATATGCTGGAAGAATTGAATCCCCGTCTGCGTCTCTTTCTGCAGATCCGGTCTTACCTGTTCCGGAAGCATCTCCAACAGACGCTTCTCATCCTCCGGTGTCAGACTTGGAAATACACTGTACCGCTCATCGATCATCATCTTCAGATATGTGCGCGTCTCTGCCGGACCAGCCTTTTCCTTTCCGTTCAATGCAATCTGGATCAGTTCTGGAATCTTTCTTCTCCGGTATTGCATAACCTCATACACATATTCTTCCTTCGACGAGAAGAAATTATAGAACGTACTCACACCGATGCCGGCTGCCTCCGTGATCTTGGCAACCGACATATGTGTCATTCCATACTGCTTCAACAGGTCAAACCCTGCATCCAGCATTTTTTCTCTATACTCTGCCCGTTCTTCCTCCGTAAATACCCGTTTTGCCATCTGTATCCTCCCAAAAAGCTTCTGAAGAAATCTACTCGTTTCTGTTATTTTCCTTCAAAGCTTCCACCATGTCAATCCTTGATATTCTTGAGTTTCCGCAGTTTTGTCCACAACAGCATCATTTCCCATGTGCTGTTATGA
>ERZ808240.388-NODE-388-length-58687-cov-10.605199_pt1 | contig 58687 bp, 43 predicted proteins | sample MGYA00521084_ERZ808240 | MGnify/ENA primary metagenome ERZ808240 (study PRJEB31516, sample SAMN03275571) | gut metagenome | biome: mammalia-associated habitat; material: feces | host: Papio cynocephalus | place: Kenya | collected 2012-08-06 ...
CGAAAGTCACTCCAGGCGCGGCGCGAAGCACGTCGGTGGCGTTTCCGGTCTTTGCCGCTGCAAGTTCAGAGACATTCATCACAATTTTGTCGAACTGGTGCTCGAGCAGAGGGCGCTTGCCGACGACCTTCGCGCTCTGAAGCCGCGTGTCCGGAACAAGGCTCACGACCGGGATTTCTCCGCCCTTCACCCCCTCCAGTGACACCGAAGCGTCCTTGTAGCCAACGAGCGAGAACTCGACACGGCACCCAGCGGCCGATGTGGCAGCCAGCACATAGACGCCGGCCGAGTCGGTCGTCGCAGCCGCCACGAGAACCTCGGCACTGTCCCGCAGCGCCACGGTCACAAACTCAATACCGCGCCCGCTCTCAGAATCAGCGACCCTTCCCGTAAGCCTCCTGTCATCAGAACCACGCTGCGGCGCCGCATAAGCCAGCGTCCCCGCAGCCACAATCAACATCAATACTAAGCCAATTTTTTTGCTCCTATTTAACATGCCTATTTTTTCACTTAATTAATTTCCACTTATATACCTGCATCAGAATGAAATGCAGGGATATAACTAAAGTCGGACTTCTATACCGGCACTTGCGCTTAGGAGAGTATCGAAGTAATTCTTGAATACAGGTTCTCCGTCCAGTTCATTAGCTGAAGAAGTATAGGTTGACAGTGAGAGACGAGGCTCGACGAAAAGTGATATAGTACGCGATACCTTCACCTTAAACTGCAGGCCTGTGGTAAGACCCATATACCATTTGTCCAAAGTAAAGTCGCTGCCTTTCTTGGAGAAATGCGCGGCCTCAGGTCCAAGGAATAAAGGCGTAGAGAATTTACTGTCGCCTTTCTTAATATTGACATAATATAACGGGTCGAACATCACTTCTCCTCTGAAACCGAACAGATTGGACTTCTGCGAAGCCCCAGCCACGTTGTCCCACTCGTTGCGCGACATGAAAGTCGATAGCCTTAACCCGAGTGGACCCTTAAGGTAACGTCCGTAAGAAATGCTTACATGCTCTCCGAGAGTCTCAAAGAAATTCGCTTTGGTTATGGAACGCCTGTCTCCGAAGCCCTGGACTCCAGCAGCGACTGATACGAAAGAGTTGTCAACGAACCATTGTCCGAAAGACTGAGGTTCTGTAACATTTCTACAATGTCGATAGTCGAAATTGTGCGATATTCCGGCTGTCAACCCATAGCTTCCTTGAAATTTTCGCCAGTTGAAAGGAGCTGCAGGCACTATTTTGTCGTTGTATATGGCAGCATAAGGTTCAAGGTTGATATGCCAAGTATCTGTAAGTCTGAAAGCAACAACCAGTCCTCCTCTAAGACCGAAAGCCTTGCCGTTGACCCCGGCATGGCGAGTCCGGAAATAGTTGAGTTGCTCTACTGTAGACAGTGACACAGTCCTTGAAGGCCTGTAACCTCCGACATATGAGGTAATGTCGAAATAATGCTGAAGTCCAATACCTCCACGGAAGATGCGAGCTGCATCAAGATTCTGTCTGGCAGTTGATGCCTCTGCAACGATGGCTACCGAATTGTATTTGTCAAACCTCATACCAAGGACTTCCCTTCCGACTGGTCCCCAACCGTAATCCGAATACGTTCTCTGTATCATCTGCTCTGTACCGGCCTGTATATAGAAGAAAGTATAGGGTACGAAAGCCTCATCCTGAGGGCGATGGTGCTTCTGCATACTGTATTTTAGCGCATTGAAATCTATTGTATCGGCTTTCTGTTGAGCTGATACAGTCCCTTGGCAGGCAAGCACAACGCATGCTGTCGCGATTATATACCTTGATGACATTTTCATTCCTCCATTCTTGCTTTGGCGTTCTTGTATATATCTTCAACTATGTCTCCGTCTACTGCTGCTATATCCATGAAAGACTTGTCTTTCTTGAAACATTCCACCAGATGGTCTTCACTCGAGAGATCATCCATAAAGTCCTTGGTACGAGCCCCTTTGCGGCCGTAAATCACTGCCCATAGGTAATCTGTAAGAGCACTATCTGCAGGCAGTTCCGACATAGTCTTCTCTGCAATAGCATCATTGGCCTTGGTATTCATCGCAAGATTAACTATGACTTTGTTGAATGGAGAGCTCTGTTCTATGTCAGAGAATACCTGACGAGCCCTTGCCCTTTCCTCAGGAGTCGAACCGCCTTTGTAGTATCCGCCAAGAGCCAAGGTAAATGCTATCAGTTTGCTGTCGTGCTCATTGTCATTTAGTAACTGGCACAGACGGCTTGCTTGGGCAAAATTGTAGGACCTTACATACATTATCATCTGGTTGGCTACTACTGCCTCCGGATTGATCACAATCTCGTCAGAGCCAACCCTCTGGCGCACATCAGTCCTCTTGATCCTCAAGTCTATGAAACTTGACAGAAGACTCGTGTCAGTGACGCCCTTCTTAATATATGAGGCTGCGAGGTTGTTTGCCGCAAGCACCCATGGCTTTCCGTTCTCCTTTATGGATTCGTCAAGAGCCATCTTGTATAGCTTCTCCAAGGCATCCGGATCCTTTACCATATTGAACAGATACCAGTACTCATACAAGGCAAACTGCTTCTTGCCTGACATATAGTCGGGATCATTTTCATACCTATCCATTATCTCCTCAGGTGTCAGTTCCTTGAAGACTTCCTGTACATGGATATAATGCACTGTCCTTAGCTTGGAAAGATAAGGTGTCACCGTGCTATGGTAATAAGGCAGATTCCTTATAAGCCTTCCCTGTCTGTCTGGATTGTTCTTGTTGGAGAGGACCAAGCTGTGAATCTCCTCGGCCTGAGCCCATAGAGAGTCCTTATACATAAGGTCTGCCACATCGTCCCAAGTGGCTACCTGCGCCTTGGAAGTCGTATAGCACCTGTCTCTTACATACTGAGGCAACACGGACATTATCTGCTGCTGGGCGTAATGCATTCTCCTTGTTGCCAGGTCAAGATTTTTCTTGTAATTGCCGTCAGGTGAAGCAGTCCCCACAATATGAAACTCTTTCAGGACTGCATCTGGATCATTGACTATATCCAGCAGATTTTGCTTCAAATTGTCAAGCTGCCTCACACTGGCAGTGTCACGACTGTCGATCACTGCCTTGTTGACAAGGAAGTTCAGAGACATGCTGCCTTCAGTATTGCGCCTTATCCTCCTGGGTTTCTCGCGATACTGATCCGGATCGAGCATATACGGTTCTACAGGGCATTCCAAGAAACGCATAGGTCTTCTGAAACGCGATGAAGCAAGGTAGTAGTCTTTGCTGAAGTACACATGCGTATAGTCTTCGAGATGGACAATGCCCTTTATCTCGTAGTCTCTCTCAGGATGATCTAGCCATATAGTATCGGACCAAGGAATCTCCAGCCGCCTGGAATTGAGTTCAGGAGTATCGATACGATAATCCGTGAGAGTATCATTTGCCATGTCATAGTTCATCCAGCGAAGTTGTGTAAGACGGTATTCCTTGCCATCCATCACGATAGGACGAAGATAGCGCAAGGTATCTTTAGTCGCTCCGTCTATAAGAAGAGGCTGGATTATAAGACGAGAATTGGTCTTTCCAGTATATGCCGGAAGGCTGATGCTGCTTCGCACCTTGAGATAGTTACCGTCTATATCGCTCTGAGGATCAAGGACGCCTACAACATCACTTGTGACAGAAATCAGCGAATTATGGATTCTGTTGCCAAGTTCGATATTGACATTGATTTCCAGACGATAGTTGACTTTCTCCAGGATTGCCGGCTGCATGTCAGCTTTGAAGATAAGGGCACCAGACGGGGCTACCATAACTTCATAGTAACCGTGCTCGTCCGGATAAGTTATAGACTCAGCCATGATGACGGCATTTTCGTCAGTATCCATCCGTGCCTTAGTATCTTCGGCCTCCGCTACTGTATTGAAACTATATATGGCGACTTCTATTTGAGTAAGGTCGATAGGCTTGCCTGTCACCTTATCGAGTATTCGACCAGTGACAAGCTTCCTGTCCTGTCCTTCTGCTGCCAGCGATATGCAGGCCAGTAGGACAGCCGTCAATATCACTCTGAGCACTTTCATCGGATTATGTATATAAATGTTACGCCAAGATTGGCAGGCAGAACGCTCAATGAGACGGGACCTGCATAAGCAGGAGCAGCAGTCCCGGAGGGGAATTTACGCTCATGATATGCATACACGCCTACTCCGGCAGAGAACTCGACGCCCCAACGCCTGTTAAGAGGCAGCACATATCCTGCAGTGACACCAATGCATGCGGCATTGCCTTCGTGTACTTTTCTCTTGCGAGTATAGTCATATGAAAAAGCCGAGGCTATAACACCGATATATTCCCGGACCAAAGGTCTTCCGCCAATCCAGTATTTGAACTGTCCCTGCAAATCTATCATTCGGGAACCTATCCCGTAAGGATTGTAATGGCCGGCAAGCATGAGATCCACACTTGTACGACCGCCACTTACGATCTCAAAACCGATATTAGGAGTGGCCGCAGCATATAAGGCTGCATTGGCCTTCACGGCAAATGTCTGAGCATCCACGCGCTCTGCCCCTGCAAGAGCCACGAGCACAGATACCAATACCAATAAATACCTTCTGCTATTCATCTGATTCAACTACTTGTTGTTTAGTCTTCTATCCTGCCTTTCCTGACGGCGTATCACCTTTGCCTGATTGACCTTGCGGTATTTATCAGCAATAGAGAGACGACGTAGGACAAATGTCGCCTTCACTTCCGTAAGCACTGGAAAAGGAAGAATATGCATATCCTTGTCTTTCTCAGGAACATTCACAAATATGTCCGCATCCGAATCATACGTATACACGCTATAATCTGTCGCAATGAGTCCTGCCGAGATGCCGAGTTCGAGATCGATTACGAATTTCCTGTACCCATAAAGAGGAATACCCCAACCAAATGTAAAGCCGGCCCCGTATTCGAGGCCTTTGTATCCGAAATGGCTGATTTTGGTAGAATAATTGCCGGCAGCACCGTAGACACCCATATAATAAGCATTGTATCCGATTGTCCCGTCTTTCTGTCGGTTACGCCAGTAATAGCGAACTTCCGGCCTTACTTCCTTGATATTAAGAATATACTCTGTGGCATTGTCAGTATTCCACCACCTGTATCTGCCATTTACACCTGCTGTAAAACGATTGTAGGGAGACTTGGAGAGATCAAATTCCACTCCTAAATTAGGGACGGTAAAAAGAAAATCTACTGCATTGAACTTCAATGACCATCTGTCTACAAAAGCGGTCTTACGCTGCTTGTTTTCCTGCTTCGAGTCTTTCACGGACTCCTGTCCAAATGCAGGAAGAGATGCGGCCATACATGCAGCAACGAACAACGCTGCGAATGTCTTCATAGCCTTTATTGCCTTACTTAATACGTAATGCAAAAATAAGGGAAAAAGCATGTATTACAAGGCCTAAATATTAAGATTTTATAACATTTACCACTAAAAACGTATTTATAAAAATTATAAATTCTTTTAGAAACGATATAAAATGATTTTGTAATTTTCGATCTCATTCATGCAGGAAGACCTGCCTCTGGAGTCCATGGAGAAAGTCCGAAGAGTACATTAAGCCTTGGCAATCCGGAAATAAACTAATACGCTTACCAATGTGGGATATTTTCGGACATGAAGAATCAGAACAACTGGATTTACCCTTCTGCTTTCAAAAAATAAAGGGAGACAAACGCCTCCCCTTAGATAAAGTATCATAGTCCATATCATTACGATGTTTCCTATAGTACTACTATGAGTACAAGCCATCGTTATGAGCCGGCCATTTCATTCGTTCAGTACAGACTACTATATGCCGAACTGTTTGAAGAAGTCATTGCCCTTGTCGTCCACCAAGATGAATGCAGGGAAATTCTCCACGCGTATCTTCCAGATAGCCTCCATTCCGAGGTCAGGATACTCGACACATTCGATCGACTTGATGCTCTCCTCAGACAAGACTGCTGCAGGACCTCCGATAGATCCGAGATAGAAGCCACCGTGCTTCTTGCAGGCATCAGTCACTTGCTGAGTGCGGTTGCCTTTTGCAATCATCACCATACTGCCACCATGAGACTGGAAGAGATCCACATACGGATCCATCCGGTTGGCCGTTGTAGGTCCCATAGAGCCACAAGGCATTCCTTCCGGTGTCTTTGCAGGACCGGCATAGAATACGGGATGATCCTTGAAATACTGGGGCAGATCCTCTCCCCTGTCGAGACGCTCCTTGAGCCTTGCATGTGCTATATCTCTAGCGACTATGATTGTACCGTTCAGACTAAGCCTCGTAGATACAGGATATTTGGTAAGGACTGAGAGTATCTCCTTCATAGGACGGTCGAGGTCTACCTTCACGGCATCGCCCTCACCTGCTTCGCGAAGCTCGGCAGGAATGAGACGACCCGGATTGTCATCGAGTTTCTCTATCCATATACCCTCACGGTTGATCTTTGCCTTGATGTTCCTGTCTGCAGAGCAGCTGACACCTAGTCCTATAGGACAGCTCGCACCGTGGCGAGGAAGTCGTATTATCCTCACGTCATGAGCGAAATATTTGCCTCCGAATTGCGCACCGAGTCCGATCTTGTAGGCTTCTTCAAGAACCTGTTTCTCCAACTCGAGATCACGGAATGCACGGCCGGTCTCATCACCAGTCGTTGGTAGCGAGTCATAATAGTGAGTCGACGCAAGTTTCACTGTAAGAAGGTTCTTCTCCGCAGAAGTGCCACCTATGACGAATGCAATGTGGTAAGGCGGACATGCTGCAGTACCGAGCGTCTTCATCTTCTCTACAAGGAAAGGAACGAGGGTTGCCGGATTGAGGACAGCCTTCGTCATCTGATAGAGATATGTCTTGTTGGCCGAGCCGCCACCTTTCACTACGCAAAGGAAACGGTATTCCATCCCCTCCCCAGCCTCGATGTCTATCTGAGCCGGAAGGTTGCATTTGGTATTGACCTCTTTGTACATTGTAAGAGGGGCATTTTGGCTATAGCGAAGATTTTCCTCTGTATAAGTCTTGAACACGCCTTTAGACAGGGCTTCAGCGTCATCGAAGCCGGTCCATACCTGCTGGCCTTTCTCTCCGTGGATAATCGCAGTACCTGTATCCTGACAGAAAGGAAGCTTGCCTTTTGCGGCAACTTCAGCATTGCGGAGGAAACGAAGTGCCACATACTTGTCGTTGGCCGAAGCCTCCGGATCATGCAGTATCTTGGCTACCTGTTCGTTGTGCGCAGGACGGAGAAGGAAGTTGACATCACGAAATGCAGCATTTGCCATCATCTCCAGTCCTTCAGCATCCACCTTCAATATGTCATGGCCTTCGAAATTGCCTACTGACACATGTCCCGAAGTGAGCTTGTAGTACTCTGTCGTATCTTTCCCAAGCTGGAACATCGGGGAGTATTTGAATTCTACCATATAATTAAATTGTTGTTAATCTTAATTCTGTCGACCTCCTCACCACGCAAGCTACAGACCAAGTCTTGTTAGCTCAAATTACTTACCGCAAATGCCGCCATATCTAGATAGCATTGACTCTGAAAACTCGTGAACTTGTATAGCTCAGTCTATATCCTCTACCGGGGATGTGCCTCCACCTTCCTGCATGAGGTAGGCTTTCATGAACATGTCTATATCCCCGTCAAGGACTCCTTGTGTGTCAGCGGTAGAAAGTCCTGTACGGAGATCCTTTACCATCTTGTAAGGGTGAAGCACATATGAGCGTATCTGCGAGCCCCATTCGATACGTTTCTTGTTGCCCTCAAGCTCGGCCTGCTTCTCCTGTCTCTTTTTCAGTTCAATATCATAGAGCCTGGACCTCAAGATACGTAAAGCATTCTGCCTATTATCCTGCTGTGAGCGAGTCTCTGTATTTTCTACCATGATGCCGGTAGGAAGATGGCGCACTCTGACTCCAGTCTCCACCTTGTTGACATTCTGTCCACCGTGGCCGCCCGAACGGAACGTATCCCACTCAAGATCCGAAGGATTGATCTCTATGTTGATAGTATCATCGACAAGCGGATATACAAATACCGATGAAAATGTAGTCTGGCGCTTGCCTTGAGCATTGAAAGGAGATATGCGGACAAGCCTGTGCACCCCGTTCTCGGCTTTAAGATATCCGAATGCGTAATCGCCCTCTACCTGGATTGTCGCTGACTTGATGCCGGCCTCGTCCCCGTCAAGCAGATCCGTAACAGTCATCTTGTAGCCGTTGCGCTCTCCCCATCTCATATACATTCTCATGAGCATGGAAGACCAGTCATTGGCTTCTGTCCCCCCAGCTCCCGAATTGATTGTAAGGATGGCTCCGAGATTGTCGCCCTCTTCTCCAAGCATATTCTTGATCTCCAAGGCCTCGATAGCTCTCTCGGCCTGTTTGTAGGCTTCTCCAAGTTCTTTGGCTTCTTCCGTCTCTGGCTGCCCGTCTTCTTCAGTGCCTGAAGTCCCAGCAAACTCGTAAAGCACATCAAGATCATCCGTCAGCGTCACAGCCTTGTCATAGTCTGTAACCCAAGACTTTACTGAATTCATGTTCTTCATGAAGGTTTCTGCTGCCTTAGGGTCATTCCAGAAGTCTGGTGCCTGAGTCTGCTTTTCCAACTCTGCTACTTTGCGTCTCTTTCCTTCGATGTCAAAGACACCTCCCCAACGTCTCTATACGCTGATGCAGAGCCTTGATCTGTTCCTGTGATATCATTAACTCTCCATATTTACAAGACGGCGTCTCGAAAGTGCACCTATGCTTCAAGCCTGGAAGTTTCCATTCGAGTCAGCCTCTTATTGTCCGACAAAAGGCAGAAATGCCTGATTGGCATTTCCAATCAGGCAAATTTATGAAAAAATTTTAGAAGCTGTTTTGAAATGATTCCCGAATTTTATTTTGCGGATTATTCGAGGCAGCCTCGACTTTGGGCTACTTAATACTCATCGACTTTAAGGTCTATGCGGAATTTGTCGAGACGGGCTTGGAGACGAGTCTGGACATCGGCGTAATCCGGATTACCGTACAGGTTGTCAAGCTCATGCGGATCCTTTTCCAAATCATACAACTCGCTGCAATTGATGGCATCACGGTACTCGTCTTTGTCTCCATAGAAATGAATGAGCTTATAGCGACTGTCCCTCACCCCGTCATGGCGGCGTACCATATGCACGGCAGGATAGTCGTAATAATGATAATAGAGATATTTGCGCCAATCCTTTGGAGTATCACCTTCGCCTTCGATAAGAGGCAGCAGAGAGGTGCCTTCCATATATTCTGGTTTCTCTATGCCTGCTATGTCGAGATAGGTAGGTGCATAATCAATATTCTGCACAAGGGCGGTACACTCACTTCCTCGCTTTGTCTTGCCAGGATATCGTATTATAAGAGGTGTGCGGAAAGATTCTTCGTACATGAAGCGCTTGTCGAACCATCCATGTTCTCCCATGTAGAATCCTTGGTCAGAAGTATATACTATCACGGTATTGTCCATAAGCCCCTCTTTCTCAAGATATGCGACAAGCCTCCCCACTTCATCATCGATGGTCTTGATGCATCGTAGATAATCCTTGATGTAGCGCTGATATTTCCACTTTACCAATTCATCCCCGGTGAGATGTTTTTCAATGAATTTCTCGTTATGGGGTCTGTAGGCAGTTGTCCAGGCCTCTCTCTGTTCTCTGGTCATGCGGTCGAGAGAAGCATTCCATGAAGGAAGATTGTCTTCATTCTGATAAGCTGGTGTATGCTTCAGTTCGTCAACCTTCAGGTCATATACCATTGTCATATCCTTGTCTATACGCATCTCCTGCGTCCTCGCCGCATCGCAGCGGGTGGCATAGTCATCGTAGAATGTCTCAGGATACGGAAATTCCACATCTTCGTACAGATTAAGATACTTGGTATCGGGCATCCAGTTGCGGTGCGGAGCCTTGTGATGCACAAGCAGGCAGAACGGCTTGCTCTTGTCCCTTTCCTCGATAAACTCTATCGCATGGTCAGTCGTGAGAGTCGTGGCATATCCCTCTTCCTGCACATATCTGCCTCCCGAATTCTTGCTCTTGAATGCCGGATTGTAATAGTCTCCTTGGTCCCAAAGGACATAGTACCAGTCGAAACCTTTCGGTTCGCACCGCATATGCCACTTTCCTACCACTCCGGTCTGATAGCCTTGTTGCTGCAGCAACTCTGAGAAAAATGTCTTGGTGCTGTCAATCCCTGCCCCAAGCTGGCGTTGTCCGTTCTGGTGACTGTACAGCCCTGTCATAAGGCAGGCACGGCTCGGTGTGGAAAGTGAATTCTCCACAAATGCCTGCCTAAAGAGCATTCCTTCCGAGGCAAGGCGGTCGATATTAGGTGTAGGAGCTAATTTCCCCAACGCCTCACCGTACGCACTTATCGTCTGGAACGAATGATCATCGGTCATGATATGGATGATATTGAGCGGCTTGTGCTCCGCCATCTTCTGACCTCCCATGCACGAGGGGAGCATCAGTATCGGGGCCAATATCGCCCCTGTCTTGACATTGTTGCGCATATGCGGCTATATTTGAGTAGGATTTGGATTGACCCTGTCCGGCATGGACTCGGCATCTTTGTACAAAGATACTAAGAAATTGTTTTGAAATGATTCCAGAATTTCATTATGAAAATTTTTCTAGGCAGCCTTGGCTTTGGAAGAAGAAGTGTACTGTAGGTCACTATCTTCTAATCATATCAATTGGCATGGGAGCAAATAGCAAAACAAGAGCAGATCGGAGAGGTCGCCAAAAAATAAAAGAGTCGAACTCACATAAAATGAATCCGACTCTTTTTCAATCATATCAGCCATAATACCGCAATGGACAGCATAATATGCTAGTCATCAGGCACGGTCAGCTATATATTCAAGAGAACTACAATGATTTCAAAAATTCGATATAATCCCTCACATTGGCTTCCAGAACTTCAGTCTTCACAGCAAGACAGCCGTTGAGAGTGAAGTAACCACCGAACTTCATGCCACAGAAAGCAGCCGTTGCCCTAAACGGGGTCATAAGACTATCAAGAAGAGTGATTCCATGATTCTCGGCAGAATATACGGATGCATCAGAACCCGTAGATACAGCTACCGCAAACGTCTTTCCTTTGAGCTTGTCACCTGTTGAGCCATAAGCCCAACCATAAGTAAACACATCATCGAAATATTTGCTAAGCAGTGGAGGACAACTGTACCAGTACATAGGAAACTGGAATACTACAGTGTCAAATTTCTCAATAAGAGCCTGTTCTTTCTTCACGTCTATCTTCCAATCCGGATACTCTGCATACAGATCCCTTACCTCGAAATCATCGGGAGCCTTACGCAACTCCTCTGCCCATCTTTTGTTGACCACGGACTTTGAAAGGTCCGGATGCGCTACAATTATAAGCTTTTTCATCTCTTATTATTTTTTAATTCTGCCCTACTCCAACATGGCTGAAGAAACTTCCAACTACATCTGGAAATCACGCCAAGCTTAAGAGAAAGGCGACACCGGAGGATTCGCTGTTCAAAGAACATGCCATCCTCCGGTGCACCGATGACTCTGACAGAGCCGAAGCTCTGATAGTCTATTTTGAGGCCTCGAACTCGCTTACAGGACTTGCACCTTCTTTAGTGAAAGTCATCACTTTCCGGGACACAGGGCCGTAGTTTCCGTCCTTATCCTTGGCGAAAGAGAGAGCGGTATAAGGCTTGTCCCAGTCGCAATACCTGAGGATAGAAGTAGGGAACATGTAGTCATAATTGTCAAGCATTTCATATACAGTCAGATCAGGATCTTTCGACACATCGGTGAGATCTTCCTCGAAAAGACTGCCATACCAACTCTTGACACCCTCACCGGATTTGAAAGTAACCTGTACCCAAACCTTGCCCTTTGCATCCGCATATTTATCTTTGTCAAGAGCATAGAGGTCATCTCCATTGAAATATTTTCCGAACTCGGCGGTGCATGTTGCCGTGCCGATCACAAGCTCGGGAGTAGTGAACTCTGTACAGAATACGACGTCTGCCTGAGGATTACCGTTCTCGTCCACACACACGGCCCATACATGGTATTTCGTGCCTGGGGCAAGACTACTGATGATATTACCGTTCTCACCCATTAACCTGTGCTCGTCAAGTTGGGACAAGCCTCCGATTTGCTCAAGATAGTCAGCAACAAATACAGTATAGTCCGAACTGTATTTCTTATAGGTTGCCTCGTCCATCAGATCCCAGAGGTATGTCTGTTTGTTGTCGGAAGGGGTCACATTTACCTTCACCTCCCTTGATTTCAAGTCTGAAATTGTAGCCGTGAATGTACACTCAGATGCAGGCTGCTCAGGTTTGGCAGTACGCATCTCCTTGTGAGTAAGTCCGGTCGTGGCGACCCCGGCATCCACATCATAGCCAAATACGAGAAGTTCATATCCGGTATCAGACTTGTAATAGGTATAAGGCATCCAGAATGGATCTTCAGGATCTCTTACAACCGACTGCTTGCCAGTATAGATCATATACGGCATCGTGAAAGAGTCCTCTTCGATTATATTGGCTATAAGTTCAGCATCAGACAGACCAGCGATCACGGCCTTGGGCTTGAGACTGAACCAATATGTAGTCTCGTCATCCGATGGCACAACCTCGAAGTCTATATTGTCCCACTCCTGCTTCAGGACATTGACCTCGAACTTAAGATCTGACACAAGCTCTGTCGTCGTGAACTCCACCAAGGCAGGATCAGTTGTAATATTCCCGTAAGGTGAGAGGCCTACTGCAAATGCCACATAAGACGTCACTGGCTTTAGGGCAGAGCGTGGGACATAGTCCTGACGTCCTTTTGAGGATATTTCCTCTACGATCTGCGGGATTGTCTTGTCTCCCCACTGATTCTTGTCTCCAAGAAGGTTGGATACGAAAGTGTTCACATCGGAGTCATGGTATGCGGCAAATGTCTCCTTGTCTATGAGATTGAAGAAATAATTGAGGGTATCAGCATCTGGCACAATTGTCACTTTCGCGGACTTGCCTGTAATCTCGGATACATTGAGTCTGAACCATGAACCATTGGTAGAGAAAGATGCGGAGGCAGCCTTGGAGAGATGTTTCCCATTATCATCAAGGCATACTGCAAATGCGGTATAGTTGCTCTTCGCTTCGAGAGGGGATATTGTAAGGTCAGACGGGCCAGTCTGCACGGTATCGGCTATGAAGGCACTCAGGCTCAGCCCTGCCGCAGACGCAGACTCGGCCATATATTTGTCTATAGCAGACTCAAGCCCCTCGGTCTGCACTTCAGAGGTCAGAACAGCTCCTACAACATAACGCAAAGTAGCAGCTGCATCTACATGTATATCTGCAGACAAAGCTCTTTCCGAAGACACAGCTACGGATAGTCCGGCATCAGGTTTCTCTGCAACTTTCTCATTGTCATTACACGCTGACAACATGGCAGTCCCTGCAATAAGGACCGCAAATAATTTTTTTTTCATCTATCTATTGTAAATATATGCGTCAAATATAGCGAATTTTGAGTAACTTTCAATTTTGTAAATTATGCAGACACTCAGGCGCAGGCCTGAAGATGCCATGGCATTCCGACAGGACTGGCAATAGAACAGATACAGCAATGTCCGAGACAATTATTACAGACACACCGAGGTCCGCACCTGTGATATCATTCAGGGATGCTGAGATCCTCAATGGGGAGACCCCAGTCATATACAACCTTAACATGGACGTATATGATGGGGATTTCATATATATCGTAGGCAAAGTAGGCACAGGCAAGACCTCGATTATAAGGACGATAATAGCCGAAAATCCGCTTCTAAAAGGAGAAGGCACAGTATGCGGATACCGCCTCAACGGCATCAAGAGCAAGGACATTCCCTTCCTTCGGCGCAAAATAGGGGTGGTCTTCCAGGATTTCCAACTTCTGATGGACAGGAGCGTGGAGGACAATTTGGACTTCGTGCTTAAAGCTACCGGTTGGAAAGACAGGGTGAAGATCGCTGAAAGAATCGGCAAAGTACTTGATAATGTGGGAATGAAGAGCAAGGCTCATAAGATGCCGCACCAACTCTCAGGTGGAGAGCAGCAGAGGATCGCCATTGCAAGAGCGATTCTCAATGACCCGGAAGTCATTGTAGCCGATGAGCCTACAGGCAACCTCGACAACGAGACCGCTGACGGCATAATGAGGCTTCTTACAAGCATCAACAAGGAGAAAGGCACGGCCGTAGTGATGGTGACTCACAACAAGTCAGTCTTCGAGCAATATCCCGGCAGGGTACTTGTGTGCAAGGATGAGGCGTGCACGGAGATAAAATAGGCACAGAGGCGATAGTAGAGCAACAGACGAAAAGGAGGTAACTGAACAACTGACACATAGGCGGAGGCAGAATAGGAGACAACGGACAGATGACGAGGAAAGAAAGGTTCAAAGGCATTACAGAATGGTTTGCGGCCAATGTACCGGTCGCAGAGACCGAATTGCATTACGACACACCGTTCCAGCTATTGGTTGCGGTCATTCTTTCTGCTCAGTGTACAGACAAGAGAGTCAATATGACTACTCCTGATATCTTCGCAAAATATCCTGACGCGAAGAGCATGTCGGCAGCCTCATTTCAGGAGCTTTTCCCTCTTGTTCAGAGCATTTCCTATCCCAACAGCAAGACACGTCATCTTATAGGGATGGCGGCCATGATAGAGGACAGATTTGAAGGTGAAGTCCCGTCTGACATAGACTCTCTGATGAGCCTTCCAGGAGTCGGACGCAAAACTGCAAATGTAATAGCATCGATCATATACAACAAGCCCGTCATCGCAGTGGACACTCACGTATTTAGGGTAGCACATCGTCTCGGCCTCTCTGACGGGAAAACTCCTGAGGCTGTAGAGAAAGACCTCGAGGCACAGATACCGGCACAGAAGAGGAGCATAGCCCACCACTGGCTGATACTTCATGGAAGGTACGTATGTACTGCTAGACACCCTGCCTGTGACAAATGCGGGCTCTCCTCTTGGTGCAGGGCTTATATAGGACAAAAGAAAGATACGCATGAACTTATTTAATTTCACTTCGGAGAATATACTGCTCATAATATCCGTCCTGACATTCACGGCAATCCTTGTGTCCAAGACAGGCAACAAGTTCGGAGTGCCGTCCCTTCTTATATTTCTTATAGTCGGAATGATCTTCGGCAGCGACGGTCTGGGTCTGATTTTCAACAACTACAACCTCGCTCAGTTTCTAAGCATCATTGCCTTGTGCGTCATACTGTTTACCGGTGGATTAGAGACCAAATTCAAGGATATACGCCCGGTTATGGCTCCAGGCATAGTACTGTCTACAGCCGGAGTGTTGCTCACCGTAGTATTCACGGGCATCTTTATACTTCTGCTGACACGCTTCGCCCACGTTGGACTGGAAATGTCCATAGTGATGAGCTTTCTGCTGGCAGCCGTAATGTCGTCAACAGACTCAGCTTCAGTATTCAGCATATTGAAGAACAGCAAGATGGGTCTCAAAGAGAATCTCCGTCCCTTGCTTGAACTTGAATCAGGAAGCAACGATCCCATGGCATATGTACTGACGATAGTACTGATAGGCGTTGCAAAGCTCCTGTATGACCCAGCAGCTGAAGTTGTAGGTATAGACTACCCGAGGATCATTGCCAACTCGGTAAGGACGCTTCTCCTACAGATGTCAATAGGCGCAGCTTTAGGAACAGCCATAGGGCTGACTACTGTATGGGTGCTCAGCAAAGCAAAGATTGCAAGTGCGCCACTTTATTCGATCCTGCTTCTGTCGGTCAGTCTGTTCGCATTTTCCATGACCCAGATGATACAGGGCAACGGATATCTTGCCGTGTACATAGCCGGCTTCATCATAGGCAACAAGCCGATGAACAACCGCAAAGAGATAATGTCGTTCATGGACGGGATGACCTGGATAATGCAGATAGGCATGTTCCTCACTCTCGGTCTGCTTGTCAACCCGCACGAAATGCTCAGCGTGGCTCTTGTCGCTACACTCATTGGACTGTTCGTAATCTTTGTCGCAAGACCTGCCGCCATCTTTCTCTGTCTGCTTCCATTTAGGAAAATCTCGTTCAAAGCCAAGACCTTTGTATCATGGGTAGGACTCAAAGGGGCGGTACCTATAATCTTCGCTACATACCCGATCGTCGAAGGCATCCCTGGGTCGGGGCAGATTTTCAATATAGTATTCTTCATCACTCTTCTCTCTCTTATTTTTCAAGGGATCTCAGTGCCTTTTGTCGCGCGTAAGCTGCATCTCGACATGCCTGAACCAAGAGGACCAGAGACATTTGGCATCGAAATACCAGAAGACGCAGGACAGATGCAGGACTATACCGTATGCGATACAGATCTCGTATGCGGAAATACACTCAAGGAGATTTCCATCCCAGAGGGAGCCAGAGTGGTGATGATAAGACGTGAAGATAAGTTCATCGTACCGGACGGAAGCACAGTACTTAAGAGCGGAGACATATTGCTTATGATATATGGCGACATAGGGGTCGGTACTAAAGAACACGAGGAAAAAACTCTCCCGTCATGATTTTGTAACACTTATAGTGTAAATTTGTCACAAATGAGGATTTTACCCATTAATGTTGCCAATATTATTGACAAATTAAAAGATATATTTGAGTACAAAGAATACAACGCTCAAAACAGTAGATACTTGGACAATGAGTCCAGAAGAAATATTTACAAAACCTGGCTTAACTCCGAAGCACTTGCAATCTGTGAAGCAGCAGCAAGATACCCAGAAGAAGTAGAGGAGTCAGAAAGATTTGAAGCCACAAAGCAAGCCGCAGAACAATGGAATAAAGAGCATCATGGACAGAAAAAAAATACTCATTGTAGACGATGAGCCCGACATCTGCAACATCTTGAAGTTCAACCTTGACACTGCAGGGTACTCCACATCTGTGGCCCATTCGGCAGAGGAGGCCCTCACAAGAGGGATAGTAGGATATGACCTTCTGCTCCTCGACGTTATGATGGACGGTATCTCTGGACTCCAGATGGCCAAGGTGATAAGGAACAATCCTGAGACGGCTTCTATCCCGATAATTTTCGTCACGGCAAAAGACACGGAGGACGATATGATAGACGGGTTTGAAATCGGGGCCGATGATTACATATCGAAGCCTTTCTCTATACGCGAAGTTCTGTCGAGAGTTCAGGCCGTACTCCGCAGAAGCGGGAAAAGCGGCAAACCCGAAGAAGAGAAGGAGGACAACATAATAAGCTTTGAGGGCCTTGTAGTGGATATGGGTCGCAAGGCAGTTACTGTGGACGGGAAAAGCGTGGATCTTACAAAGACAGAGCTTGAACTTCTGCATCTTCTTCTCGCCCACCCATCCACAGTCTATTCTAGAGACAACATTCTCTCTCAGGTATGGCCTGACGAGGTAGTTGTGCTCGGCAGAACAGTTGATGTCAACATAACAAGGCTTCGCAAGAAACTTGGCCGTTACGGAGTCTGCATCGTGACCCGCCACGGATACGGGTACTGCTTCGAGGAACATGCCCATGTCAGCGGAGAATAAGAGATATATTCCATTAGGAATCAAGCTTTTCATTATAATAGGCGCGCTATTCGTAGCTTTTGCAGTCTGCTTTGTATTCTTCCAGTTCCAAAGAGAGAAGCGATACAAATCCGAGACTCTCAATGACATCCTTCAGGTATACAACAGCGATCTGAATGACTTGATTGCAGACAATGATAGCATCGGCCTTTCACTTGTCCGTTCACGACTCAAAGAAAAAGGTATCCGCATCACAGTCATGGATCTTGAAGGCAATGTCCTGTCAGACTCGTTCTCTGACAGTAGCCGCAAGACCAAGAACAATCTCAGTGACAGAGAGGAAGTGAGAGAAGCCTTGAAGCACGGTACAGGCCACACAGTAAGGCGCGATTCACCGACTCTCGGAGGTTCGTGGTTCTATGCGGCAGCAGCATTCCCTAATACATGTCATGTTATCAGGACTTCGCACAAATACGACGTAGGACTTGCAAAGATGCTTGAATCTGACAACGGGTATCTCTGGATGGCCTTGATACTTTGTATATTATTGATCTCAATTTATTTTATCTATATCCGCAAAATCGCCTTAAACATCCGGCATCTGAGGGTTTTCGCGGAGATGGCAGAGAAGAACAGCGACATCAGCAATGCAGCCATAGGCTTCTCGCACGATGAACTTGGAGAGATTTCCAAGCACATAGTAAGGCTGTATGCAAAGTTACAGAACAGCGAAGACGACAAGACAAGGCTCAAAAGGCAACTCACCCAAAATATCGCACATGAACTGAAGACCCCTGTAAGCAGCATCCGCGGATATCTTGAGACCATAACGGAGAACCCAGGAATAGACGAGACTACGCGCAAGGATTTCATGGAAAGGTGTCTGGCTCAAAGCGCAAGGCTCAGCAACCTTATATCGGACATCACGCTCCTGTCCAAGATAGACGAGGCCTCCAACAGTTTCTCCGCTGAAGATATCAATATCTATGACCTCGTAGAAGGGATACACCGGGACACTGAGCTTCAGTTGAAGCAGAAGAACATGACGATGCTTGTACTGATCTCCCCTACCGTCATTGTATACGGCAACCAGCAGCTTATCTATTCGATATTCCGCAATCTTACCGACAATGCAATAGCCTATGCCGGTGAAGGCACGACCATCACAGTACAGTGTAGCAAGGAGGACGAAAAGTTGTATTATTTCAATTTCTCGGACAACGGAGTAGGAGTACCACCAGAAAATCTGCCACGTCTCTTTGAGCGTTTCTACCGCGTGGACAAAGGACGCTCACGCAGGCTCGGAGGCACAGGCCTCGGCCTTGCCATCGTCAAGAACGCTGTGATACTGCATGGAGGCACAATCGAAGCTAAAATCTCACAGACTGGTGGTCTCGAGTTTGACTTCACACTTGCCCGCTCAAATTTCTGAAAAACGGCTTCTCAGACTATGCTCCGCGACAAAGGACGCCAGCTCTCCAACTTCCGCCTAGTCTTCAAATAGCACTTCGTTTCACCAGCAGAGAATGTTACGAAAGAATTTTGCTAATTTTACTCCCGTTTTAGACGATATTGTTGACATCTTATGAAATATATGCTAATAGGCTTGATTGCTGTCGTAGCCGCATACATATATGTTTATCTGGCCTATGTGAAGAAGTATTGCAGGGCTGCTCTTCGCATCGGGTTCTGGATTCCTCTTGCTGTACTTGCGGCTGCAACAGCCTGGTGCACCAGAAATTTTAACTTTCGACTGATTTACTTCCTGACCGGGATGATGAGCATTCTATTTATCCCTCTGTCAGTATTTGCCTTCATATCCCTTATCGGCAAATGTAGCGGTCTTGTATGGAAAAAGACCGTCAGACCTGTGACTTATACCGGTCTTGCAATAGCGTGCATCATCTCGGCAGGCTCTGCATACGCGCTTATTTTCGGCTGGAGACATGTAGTCACAAAGGAAACGACAATATACTCAGACAGACTGCCTGAGGCATTTGACGGATACAGGATAGTACAACTCTCTGACCTTCACCTTGGAACGTACAGGAGTTCACCGCGTACTGTCAGGAAGATTGTTGAGAAGGCAAATGAGGCCAAGGGAGATGTAATCTTATTTACAGGTGATATTGTAAATTTCTCCCATGAGGAGATAGATCCTTTCTTTGATGAACTCAAGAAGCTGAAAGCCAAAGACGGGGTCTATTCAGTACTCGGCAACCATGATTACTGCATATACGCCAACCAGGGAATAAGATGGGCAGATGCTTCCAAGACAAAGGTGATAGAAAAAGAGAAAGCCATGGGATGGCATCTTCTCCTCAACGAGCACCGTTATATCAGAAGGGACAGCAGCAAAATCGCCTTAGTCGGTGTCACAAATTACGGAAAACCAGGCTACCCACGGGACGGAGACCTTGACAAGGCCGAGGCCGGCATTCCCAGCGGCACTTTCAAGATACTCATGAGCCATGATCCCACACATTGGAGGAGCAAGGTCCTTCCCAACTCGGATGTAGACTTAACGCTCTCTGGACATACCCATGCGATGCAGTTAAAATTCGGTAATTTCTCCCCCTCAAAATGGTCTTATCCCGAATGGGGCGGCCTATATGAGAGACAGGGACAAGCATTGTATGTAAGCACCGGAAGCGGAAGCAATATAGCGTTCCGCTGGGGTGCATGGCCGGAGATTGATATCATAACTATCCGCAGACGGTAATATTTAAACAGAAGGGGATGGCTCTTTGAGTCACCCCCTCCTACATATCCAGCTATTTGCTGCTATGTTGTACTACGCATCAATGCTGAAATGGCGTGATGCCCTAAGCAGATGCTGCAGCGAGCTTACCATCTCGTGAGTCTCATTCAGAATATTGAGATATACGTATGACACCGTGATATTGTCCGTTGTTTTCTGCATTCTCTCTATCTGGGCATGCCTTGCATCGCTAAGGCATTTCTTGAATTCTTCACACTGTTCCCTGACCTTCTCCACATCAGAATAATCTCCTGACGATACAACGGCATCAGCACGTCTGAGCATAAAGAGCATTGTATCTCGAAGAGGTAGGAATTCCTTCACCCTATCCTTGGCAAGAGGGACGAAGCTGTTGTCAATATGCTCCTCGCAAGGATCGCAGATTCGCCTAAGGCTATAGAGCATATCTTCGCAACTGTTCCTTCCGAGGTGAAACCAGGTGCTCTTCTCGATGGCAATGTCGGGATTGATACGCCTTAGGCCAAGCATCTCCTTACGCCTTACTTGCTTAAGTTCCTGGCGCTCCTTCTTCATATTTCGCTCGGCTTTCTGCAGTTTTCCAAGATCTTCGGATATAAATCCATCCGTCACATTGAGATAAGTTTCATTGATGAAGTTCAGGAAGTCAGCCTGGGTTTTGGCGACATGCTCCTTGAGCAGAGCAAGAGTCTGCGCGTCATCCTCGCACTGTATCATCTCATTGAAGACGACATCACCGTTATCCTCGGCCTTTTTGCGATTGTATCTGATATTGCTTCTGACGAGCAGTGCAATTGCAAGCAATACTATGATGAATGCGACAGCATGACCACCGAGATACATTGCCAGAGCAAGCAGGAAACAGAGTGTAAATGCAGCACCTGCAGTAATGAACCAACCGCCTATTACAGAGAGCACTCCTGTTATACGGAATACTGCACTCTCCCTTCCCCAAGCACGGTCTGCAAGCGAAGTACCCATTGCGACCATAAATGTCACATAAGTAGTTGACAACGGAAGCGTAAGAGAAGTTCCCAATGCAATCAGGAGACTCGATACAACAAGATTTACCGTAGCTCGAACTTCATCGAACGCAGCACCTTTGGGAAGGGCTATATCTTCGTTGTTGAAGCGCTCTCCTACCCATCTCTTGACCCTCATCGGGATAAATTCGTCAATTACGGTCGCGGCATTGGTACAGAAACGAACCAATACTCTTGCCATCTTGGATGAGCCGAACATCTCGTCTCCGGCATCTTGCCTAGCAAGGTCTACAGAGGTCTTGACCACATTGTAAGCCTTCTTGCTCGTCACAAGAGAGATAACCATGATTGCACCTGCAAGTATAAGGAACACTACAGGTGTATGAGCCGGAGAGTCCAAGGACGACATTAGATATGTGTCATAATTGCCGTTCCCATTGGCGATATAGTCATTGAATGCTGAATAGCCGGCGAGAGGAACTCCGATGAAGTTAACAAGGTCATTGCCTGCAAAGGCCATAGCGAGAGCAAAAGTACCAGTCAGAACCAAAATCTTGAAGACATTTACCTTTGCCGCATACAGAATCTGGGTCAAGATGCCGAATATCACAAAGCAAGCCCCGCATATAACCCATGAATGAGTGTCTATCCATGCAAGGGTCTCTTTCGTGACAAATGAGAAATTGTCAACACCCTTTATGAGCATGAAATAGATGATGGACGTAAATGCGAGTCCTCCGAAGATACCGATCTTCCATTTCAGACTAGGATTTTTGTATGTAAATGTAAATACAAGCCTTGATATGTACTGGATCACTGTTCCGAAGAAAAATGCTATCGCCACAGATACGAAGATCGCCATTATCACCGTAAGGGCCTTGCCAGTGTTCATCAGAACGCCTATATTGATAGACGGATCGTCAAATGCCTTCATCATCGATATGGCGACTGTACCACCTACAAGTTCGAAAACCATGGAGACTGTCGTAGATGTAGGAAGACCGAGGGTATTGAAAATATCAAGAAGGACTATGTCCGCGGCCATGACAGCAAGCAAAATGAACATTAACTCCTTGAAAGTGAAATACGACGGGTGATAGATACCGTTACGTGCGATCTCCATCATGCCGTTGCTCATACTTGCCCCGAAGAAGATGCCGACGGCAGCAACAATAATGATCGTCTTGAAGGTGGCAACCTTGGCTCCTATCGCTGAATTGAGGAAATTTACCGCATCATTGCTGACTCCGACCATAAGGTCAAATATCGCCAAGACGAAGAGGAACACCACGATACCTAAATAAACTGTCTCCATATATCCCTATTTGAATTTCTTGATACTACAATTAGAATGCAAAATTGGTCATTCTATATTATACGTATATTTCAATAATGTTACGATAATATTACAGAGATATTCTTCTCGCAACTAAAAGCTTATTGGCAGTACCAACGGCAAAGTCAACACGAACACCGAACACATGGATACTACCTCCACTTCCACAACCCAAGCGACGGTGCAATTCTTCCGAACTCATGTGCACATCCATCGCGGTGACTCCGGCATTCCCGTATTTCATTCCGAGTGCGGAGATACCGGCCTTGGACAAGGGATATACATCTTCTATGACAAAGAGTTTACCTGCAAGGAGTGGGGAATTTTCCATCAGTTCAGGAATCGATGACATGAAATATATATGCGCATTTGCGGAAGCCTCATATACGGAGAGTCCGGATTTACCTGAAAGCAGTGACGGTATCAGAGCGAAGATACCGGCCTTGGACAGGGCGCTGCCCGGCTCGAACAGATACATCCCTGGAGTGAGCACAGATTCGTCGGCAAGATGCATGACAGAAGGGCGGGACTTAATGTCGGAATAATTCACTTTTACTGTACTGTCTCCGTCTTTGATATATAAGGGAATCTGCCCCATACTCTTGGATAGAGCGACTTCGCTGCTGCACGCTCCATCGCCCTTCCCCATCAGGACAAGGAGTTCCTTGCATTCACCTCCTGCAGCAACGATATGAACTTCCCTGATGACGGCTCCTTTGGAAGAAAGTCTCGTCACAACCATGGAGATGTCAGCCATTGGAGAGAGCTTCACGAGAAGAAGTTCGGTATACTTGAATACCTCCGGAATAAAGCCCAAAATATCAGGAGAACAATCCTCTATTAGGAAGACCTTTGACCCTGCCTTAGAGCGCCGCGCGGGGTCGGCATATACCACATCCGGACAGAATGAGGAAAGCATATCGCAAAATGCCGACACACCGAGCGAAGCTTCCATAGATGTAACTGTGATATTGCCAAGACCGAGTATCTTGAAATTGTGTCTTGCAGCCTCGGCACGTCGTTCATCCATCTCGTTGTACCAAACCTGCGAAGATACTTTGGAGAACGCAGCGGTATCCACTCCGAGTCCGCCTGTTATGTCCGCCGTGCGGAACGCTCTACCTCCGAAAATCCGTGAAAGAAGCGCTGCTTTGTATCTCGCCGTCTCCTCACTGCTTGACTGCTCAGAACAGATCCGATCAGGCCAGTCAATCGAAGGAAGAGAATGCCATGTTGGCAACTTACTACGTATCTTTGCCCTGCATTCGATTGCCGTAACAGCTTTGTTCATATCAATTTGAGGCCATTTAGAGCGACCCAGAAGAAGTTTCGCTGTATCTTCCCCTTCATGTTCCAATATGAAATCTTCTAGCATGGCACAAAGTTAGAAGAATAATAGTAAATTTGCGAGTTACGAATAAACATTAATATCATGGCAAAAGATTTCAGAGAAGTAGCCCAGAGTTGGCTCGACGGTGATTTCGACCCCGAGACAAAAAGCAAAATAATAGAGCTGCGGAACAGTGATCCCGCTGGCTTCGAGGATGCATTCTACCGCAACCTTGAATTCGGAACTGGAGGTCTGCGCGGCATAATGGGTGTTGGCACCAACAGAATGAACAAATATACCGTAGGCATGGCGACGCAAGGTCTTGCAAACTATATCAAGGCACACGCCGGACAATGCAAGGATGCATATGGTGCTCCTATAGACCAGAATGACATCCGCTTCTGCATCTCTTTCGACAGCAGGAACAATAGCAAGCTCTTCGCCAAGATCACGGCTGACGTGATGAGGGCCAACGGCATGCATGTCTTCCTCTTCGACAATATACGGCCTACCCCCGAGCTTAGCTACTCGATCAGACTGAAACGCGCCATTGCAGGCGTCATGATCACGGCTTCACACAACCCAAAAGAATACAATGGATACAAGGTATTCTGGTCAGACGGGGCTCAGATAACCTCTCCTGTAGACAAGGACATTGTGGCCGAGGTAGCGAAGATTACAGACCCGTCTCAGGTTAAGTTCAACCCAGGCGAAGACTGCGGTGAGCTTGAGTCTATGGGCAAGGATGTTGACGAGAAATACCTCCATGACATTCTGTCTCTCATGCTTACTCCCGAAGCCAGGAAACATCATCCCGAGCTTAAGTTCGTGTACACTCCTCTGCACGGGTGCGGTGTACGTCTTGTGCCTGAGTGCCTCCACAGGCTTGGTTTTGAGCATGTATACCACGTGCCGGAGCAGGATGTGAGCGACGGCAATTTCCCAACGGTGGTATCCCCCAATCCTGAGGAACCTGCTGCAATGAAGATGGCCCTTGATGTTGCCGAGAAGGAACATGCTGACATAGTCCTTGCAACAGACCCTGACGCAGACCGTATGGGCATAGCTGTAAGGGATAATGACGGCAAGATGGTACGTTTCAACGGCAACCAGACTGGATCAATGCTTACTTACTACATCCTTACAAGATGGAAAGAACTCGGAAAAATCAGGCCTGACGACTATGTTGTCAAGACCATTGTTACTACCGAGACTATCGCTGAGATAGCCCACAGTTTCGGTGTCAAGGTATACAATGTACTTACAGGCTTCAAATACATAGCTGAAGTTGTCAAGCGCAACGAGGGTAAAGGCGAGTTCATCTGTGGCGGTGAAGAGAGTTTTGGCTTCAATGTGGGAGAGTTCGTCCGCGACAAGGATGCACAGATTGCCTGCTCAATGGTTGCCGAGTGTGCAGCCTGGGCTGCAGATCAGGGAATGACACTCTATCAGCTCATGCAGAAGATCTACAAGGAATACGGATACCGCAAGGAAGGTCTTGTATCCATTGTACGCAAGGGCATAAGTGGTGCTAAAGAGATTCAAGACATAATGTCTGATTTTAGGAACAACCCTCCTGCCAAGCTTCTCGACTCACCTGTAGTGAAGGTTATCGACTATCTTGACAGCAAAGCTACAGGACTTCCTGTCTCCAATGTGCTGCAATTCTTCGACAACGACGGAGACGTTGTATCTATCCGTCCTTCAGGAACAGAGCCGAAAATCAAGTTCTACTTTGGAGCCAAAGGCGATGATGCCGAGACCAAGCTTGAAAAGCTCAAGGACGAATTTGTAAAATAAACAAGCAGAGTTAAATATACTCCAAGTCCAACTGGATAAGACACTGAGGGGTGGCTCAAAAGTAAGAGTCACCCCTCTTCTGTCTGTACGCGAAGCCACCCTCTCTATAACGCGACCTTCTTTTAGTTTACGAATATCTATGTCGGCTACGATGATACGGCTTATAACAGCGGACAAGCGCACACCTATGACGGACTTCTCAGCCTATCATCAGTTTCAAGGCTATGGACATAGCCCTCACTGCAGAGAAAGAAGATGACGTCGCCAAAAGTCCCTATCGGCTTCGCGCGAATGTCTTCCCTGATAGCCTCTATAGCCGTGCTTCCCGTCTGGATATATCATAAATTCAAAATGCTTTCCCTGCCGCTGGAGCTCGTCAATGAGCTGCAAGGTATTCTGGAAATGGACGTTGTCATCTCCCGTACCGTGGGTCAACTTCAGCATCACAGGTGGAACTATAGAAGAAGAATCGCTGTATACTGCCGGATAAGAGGCTACGTGAGAAATGACGCGTGAGTGGGCATACCCATCAGGATTACCTTCAGGTGTGCGCATGAACCGCTCTGTATAATGAGTGTCATACAGACTCCAATCATATACTCCGCCACCGGCTATGCCATAGTGGAAAATATCAGATGCCGTAAATAGCAGCATTGCAGTCACTGTGCCACCGAATGAAAAGCCTTCAACGCCTATCTTATCAGGAGCAACGTAAGGAAGTGACTGAAGATGCCTACCCCAAGCCTTGAAATCATCTATTTCCACAGTATTGAGATGTCGGTATACCATGTCGAGACCGGCTCTGCCGTTGTGCCCGGCAGCACGACAATCAATTGTAATGGAGATAATGCCATTCTCTGCCCGCCACTGCATCTCGCCTGACGGAGCAAGCCAACGTTCTCTCACCATCGGGGTATCAGGCCCTCCGTACAGAGCCACATGCACAGGATATTTCCGAGAAGGATCAAAGTTATATGGATATACGATATAGCCCGGCAGCCTGAATCCGTCATTTTCAATGTAAATGAGCTTTGGAAGGCAGTATTTGCTTTCGACATAACCGTCTCCTTTCATATCGGAAACCACCATATAAGACTTTCCCGCCTCATACATTCGGACTTGAGTCGGCGTACGGAAGTTGGAGACCGAGGCTATAAAACGGCTGAAATCTGGAGAAAATATCACGCCCGAGACGTTAAGAGACGTATCGACAAGCGCTTCTATCTCACCACCAAGACCAAGTCTATAGAGTCCGGTACGGACCGACATGTCTCTATTGGCGGTAAAATACACTTCACCCTCATTCTCGGCAAGGAGGGCTATACGCCAGTTGCGTCCCTCGGTAAGTCGCCTCAACTCCCCGTCATACGAGAGGAAATAGATCTGCTGCCAGCCACTTTCGAAGCTTCGGGCCATATACAGCCCCTTCCGAGTAAACAGCATCCCGTCTATCCAGTCAAGCCATGTATCGGAACTCTCATGATATATACAGTCATTCGCTCCTGACTTCACATTGACACGGTATAGATCCAAAGCATTCTGCATTCGCGGCTCTGCAGGCACATACAGATAGTCGCTGTCAGGACTCCAGAACGGAGTACCGAGATATTCAGCATTGTTGTCTATAGCCAGATGCCGGAGAGATCTCCTCACTGGGGCTTCCAAGTCCGCGACATAAACAGATACTTCCGGATTGGACTCCCCTGCCTTGGGATATCTTGTCCGCAAGAGTGTACCGTCTTGACCAAAAGGAGAACAGATCGGGAAAAGCGGCACTTGAGAGTTGTCAAATCTGTAGAATGCGATCTTTCGGGAGTCAGGTGACCACCAGAAAGCCTTATAGTTTGTATGCCTGCCGAAAATCTCTTCGTAATAAACCCATGAGGCATAGCCGTTGAGAGTCGTCTCGCTGCCGTCATATGTAAGACGATGTATTTTCCCTCTTCGCAGTTCCTTGAAATACAGGTCATTCCCAAGAGTATAGGCAACTTTTGTCGAATCCGGAGACAATACAGGATTGACAGCATCTTCCGGTAAGTCATACTTAAGGATTGATGATGTTACTACCCTTGAGTCTATCGGACGCGACAAACCTGTCAAAGCATTGTAGACAAAGCCGGCAGAATCTGCATATGTACCGTCAAATGTAAATACCGCTTCATTGGAGCCGACCCAACGCCAGTGCGAAGGTACGGGATTGAATTCTCCGGCATTTAGGATCTGTAGCTGTAGCGATGCCGGAAGAAGTATAGCAGTGATTATTATGCCTGTTTTTATCATTCGAAACATGAATCATTGAAATTTACAAGATATACTTTTCTTACTGCCCTCGTCAGTGCCGTGTAAAGCCATTTATAATCATCTACCGTGTACATATCCTGCCAGAAAGGATTGTCGATGAATACGCAGTCCCACTGTCCACCCTGCGCCTTATGACAGGTTATGGCATCAGCATACTTGATCTGCAGTGCATTGTAATAGGGATTTTCCTTCACCGCCTCGTATCTTTTCCTTTTTGTGATAATATGACTATAGTCTTCCATGACTCCTTGGAACAGGACGTTTTGTTGCTCGTAGGTAAGCGATGCAGACTCCGACTCCAAAGTATCGATACAGATCTTGGCATGGACCTCTTCGCCGTCATAGTCCGGAAATGACAATACTGCATCAGCGAAATGCAAGCCATACCGCTCCTCATAATTATGCACGGATACAAGGGATGCTATGTCACCATTGGCGATATAGTCTATCTTAGACTCATGTCCGAGAAACTGGTAGCAATTCTTGACTATCATCAGTTTGTCCCCCCTCACCAGCATCTCTTCCTTGTACTGCACACTAGAGCGGATTCCGATATTGTATCTGTTTGCCCTCTTGTTGGAGCGGCACAGTATGACTGTCTCGTCTTCCCCATATTTGTCGAATGCATCTCCGATTGTCTCGATAAGATCACCTCCAGAAATTCTCTCTATATCAGAGAATCCGTCTGCACAAAGGCTGACAGAATCTAAAGGAAAGACATTACCCCCAGATTCGTAATCTTCCGCTATCAGACTGCGGAGTATTGTAGCATTGTGAAGGATTCCGGACTCTTGCTGCTGGCGTACAACTGTCTTAAGCTCAGCCCACTGTACTCCTCCGAAGCCCTCCATATATCCTCTATCCAAAGCCGGGCTATACTCATGTCCCACAGGGGGAAGCTGTGCTGAATCACCGACAAGCACAAGTTTGCATCCATTGCCGCATCTTACATACGTTATAAGATCTTCCAACAGATTTCCTGTCCCAAATACGGCTGTGCTCCGAGCAGTTGTATCGACACCTATGAGGGAGACCTCATCCACTACAAAGAGGGTATCTTTTGCCTTGTTCGGAGAAAGGGTAAATTGGCCAAGCCCTTCGGCATTGACGGATTTCTGTCTGTATATCTGCTTGTGGATAGTGTAGGCATTCTTGCCGGAATATCTTGACAGAACCTTTGCTGCCCTGCCTGTCGGAGCAAGAAGGACATAGGGAGACTTGAACTCATCGAGTGTCCTTGTCACTGCCGAGATCGCTGTAGTCTTGCCAGTACCAGCATAGCCGTTGAGCACCATTATATCCCCATCATCTTGAGTAAGGAAAAGGGCAATTTCCCTGAAGAAATTGTCTTGACACGGCGTCGGATCGTACTTGATGTGACTTATGAATCTGCCGTACAAAAAGTTATCCCGTCCCATATTACCGATCCCTTCCCAAACACATGCTTGCGACTGCCAATATCGGATAGATCTCCACCCTGCCTATGAACATATCGCATACGAATATTATCTTTGCCAAAGAAGAGATTCCGTTGTAGTTGCCCATTGTCCCAAGGTCGCCCACTGCCGGTCCAACATTGCTCATGCACGAGATGGAGGCTGCGAAGGCATTGTCGAAGTCGATGCCTGCCATTATTGTCAGTATTATGGACACCCCTACGACCAAAAGGTATAGTCCTAAATACACCATATGAGGGAATACCTCTGCTTGAGTAAGGACACTCTCCCCAACCCGTATATTCCATACCGAAGACGGATGAATGTATTTCTTCAACTGCACGGCTATGTTCTTCAGAAGAATATATACCCTGTCACTCTTGACACCTCCGGTTGTCGACCCTGCCATACCGCATGCTATGGACATAACAGTCACCAACGCACATACTACCAGTGGCCATGTATTGTTGTCCGAGATTGCAAATCCTGTCGTGGATACGAAACTTATCACATGAAAGAACCCACTCATGCAGGCATCCCCCCATTCCAGACCATCTGCTCTCATAAAGATCGAGGACAGGATGGAAGCCCCCAAAAGGGACATCACATAGAACTTGAGGACCGGATTGTTGAGTGGTCTGAGACTGCGTGTCGCTATCGCCATGAAGATCAGTCCGAAATGTATGGAACTCAAGACCATAAATATCATGGTGACTATATTGATTGCCGGAGAGTCAAAAGCGGCCATTGAGATATTCTTGGTACTGAAGCCCCCTGTCGCCACCACGCTGAACGCATGATTGATTGCATCAAAAGCGGACATACCAAGTATCCAATATAGCAGAAACAGGACAAATGTCAGTCCAAAATACACACAGGCGAAAATTCTCACTATCTTGTTAGCCCTTGACTTGTACCCTTCGCGTGACAAGGAAGAAAGCTCCATTCTCGTTAGGCGTAGACGCATAGGATTGGACGAAGGAAGGATGAGAAGAAGGAAGACCACGACTCCTAATCCTCCGATAAAATGCGTGGACGACCTCCAGAAAAGAAGGCTATCCGGGAGAGCCTCCACATTGGCCAAAACGGTGGCTCCAGTCGTGGTATATCCCGACACAGATTCAAACAGGGCATTCGCCACGGAGAACGGGCCACCCCATAGCACATAGGGCAGCATGCCGAATACAAATGACAGCACCCACGACAGCACTATTATCATATAGCCGTCCTTTAGGCTTATATTTTCTGCTTTACGAACAAAGATAAAAGGGAAAATTCCTACCGTAAATGTTATAATAAAACTTATCGCCAATGCAGCCAAAGCACTGTCATTCCCTTTCCCTATTGATATGAGGATTGAGACGAACATGAAGAATGCGCTGGCAAGCAGTGCGAAGCCCACATTTCTGGATATGGCCTTAAAATTCATCTTTATGTTCTTTTTGATTTCTCATAGCTTTTATCCTGGTCCGCAGCTGTATATTCTCACTCACGATCTCCGTAATCCCGTCGTTGAGCTCGGAGAGTTGATCATCTCCATCGAATGTATATGCATATCTACTTCCTACAGCCCTGTAGTTGTCCAAGCCTGAAAGCATCCTATAGATAGGATTGACATAATATACCATCAGAAAGAACAGCAGCATCAAGACAAGGAGCAGTCCTCCGCCGACGGCAACCGCACCTGGGATAATGCTTCTGTAGAATCCTCTGTCAAATGTGGCCGAATTCTTCCGTAACTCTTTGTAGATAGCAGTATTGAGCACTTCCACATTATTCTTGAAACGGGTATACTGCGGCTGCAGTACTCCGAAATACCACCCTTGAGGATCAGACAGGACTTCCTCGCATCCCGATGCATATTCTCCGGAGGCTGCCAGATATGCGCGGCATGATAATACCACGGAATCTGCCAAAGGAGACAGAGACGAAGATGAAAGTGATGAGGCAAGACTGTCGCACTTTGACTCGCATACCGTCCTGTCATCGGAGAGCCCAGAGGGAGCAAGGCTTCCCATTGACCTAAGCAGGGAAAGATTGTATGAGTCAACAGCATCTGAAAGTTGCCTAGAAGAATTGATACTTCCTATATTGCCTGCAATCAACTCCGACACATAGTTGCTCATGCGGCTGTATTCCATAATCGAGATGAAGCTCGATACCAACAATATCACTGCTATGGAACTTAGGCTAAGCACTAACTTTCCCTTTATCGAGAGCCGGAAATCCCTTACAAATTGTCTAAGATTCTTAAAGAACATCATAACATCCGTCAATCCTCGCAAATGTAATCATTATTGTAAATCCTAACAAGCCTCTTCATCCCGGCTTTACCTGAAAGCATCATGGGCACCCCAATGATGCTGCACGGTACGATACACACCACCGCTATCACTACGGATATTGCAGTTACTGAGACCATATCAGACTGTGATTCGGCTCCTATTATCAGTCCAGAGCCGGCTGCAATACCTCCTGCGTCCAAGCCGAAGTCTACAATAGAACGGCCACGTGAGAATCTCTTCATGCATCTCTGTATCTTTCTTATATCATCAGGGCTGAAATACATTCCTGCATTTTCTATGGAAAGGCGTTCATTATCCGAGGTGAATAGCATTCCCTGCTTGTATTTCAAGGTACCCTCGACCTTAACAGCCGGTATCTCATCTAAAGTCCGATAGCCCGATGACTCTGTCCCAGCAAACTCCGCGGTATCACTGACAGGGACTTTGAGCTCAAGTGTATCTACAGCCGGACTCGGCATATGTGACAGATTATCTTCTCCGTCCGATGTTGGCATCTCCGAGGCTGTTCCATTGTCTGGCAAAAGGCATTCTGTCTTGTATAGCAGACCTGAAGCAGCAAGCCCTTCTGAATTTAGAGACAACAAAGCGGAATTACCTTGGATAGCATGGCAATCTGAAGCGGTAAGTCCCACGGCATATAAAGCCACAAAGTATAGCAGCAATATGGTAACAGCTACTCTTTTCATATTTGTCTTTTTACGTTTTCAGGTCATAGGCTCAATTTGTCACCACAAAATGCGACATCATCTTATTGCAATTGAACCAGAAGAGCCGCATACAGCCCTGTAATGCATGGCATATGCAGAGCTCACCTCTACCGGAGGTGCTGAGAACACTCCGGATGCAGTAGCAAAAAATTCCTCTTCAATTGTAGACTCTCCTTCAGGTAAAGTATAAAAATAATATACCGTCCTGTCCTGGCGCACATCCCGATACCCCGATGGCTGAAGATAAGGCATAGAGACCTTGCGCAACAATCCTCCACTGACACCGGATCGCTCTAATACAGGGCGTAATGCAGCCTCCCTAGGAGCTGAAAGTATCACGAAACTTCTACTGTCACTCGCATTCAACTTGTATACAGCCTTGATCTTGTCTCCAACATTGATACTGTCACCCTGCCCAAGAAGCTTTCCGTCACTATAGATTGCCCTTGTCACGGAAAATCCGTTGCCGGAAGACCTGATATCTGCAAAAGGAAGTAGCCTCTCGCCTGACATTATAGCGATCTTTGAAGAGAGCAGAGACTCTTCACCTTGCATCACCGAGCTTACGGCATCGGCAAATTCCGGCGTAGAAGGCCATTGCTGGCCGTCTTTCTGCAGTATGAGCCAGATTCTTATGCCGTCTGCAATTGCCTTGGCTTTCTCCCTCTGTCCTGTTACCGCACTGGATTCCGACAATATGTCACAGATCAACGAATGAGCAAATACGCTTCCTTCTAACAATCCGCATCCCCTTGCAACCGCTCCAGGATAATAGCAACCACCGCTTTTGTGGGGCACGGCATAGTCCATTAGCGAGAGCAAGTCATTACACATTACTTTACTCATACGCCTGTTTCCGCCAATGCCAAACTCTGATGCAAGCTTCTCTCCACTGCCTGAAGACAAAAAATTGCGAAGAACCGTAACTCGTAAAGCTTTGGACAATATCTGCCCATCCGCCCCTCCAGCTCTCTGACCAAGCATATAGGATCTCATTCTCTTCTTGAACAAGGCAAACGCCTTACTGTCAAAGCCTTTATCAGGGTCAAGGCCATAAGGGCGGAATGGGACATCTGCATACATGGAACGTATATATACATATTGAGGATCAGGCACGAAGCATACGCCATACGGGGGTGAGACGGTAAAACGCACTGAATCCAGATAAGCCACTGTCTCAGGCAAAGTCGAGACTATATCCGACAAGAGTGGAGAGTCCAAGAACTCTCTTATTCCAGGCCTCCCGAACTTTTCAAGTATTGAAGCAGATATTGCAGGAGATGACTCCATACCGGGAAACCAGGAATAGCCACCGTCAGCATTACGGCAAGCTGTGATCATCTTCGTCATTTTCTTGATAGCCAAAGAGTCCATCATCACGCCATAACGTCCTGCCACCATGGATGCATAAATGGCATCAACCTGTCCAATGACATCTTGAGACTGCCGTGATGCCTTCTCCACCAATACTTCCGAGAGAAGCTCCCTAATTGTAATTTCCTTATACAACAACGAATCAGAAGGGATATTGACAAACCTGGACCTGAGTACTGATACAAGAGAATCCTTGTCTGCCTGCCCCATAAGCAAGGCAGAATGCGACTCTCGAATGACCGTACTGGAAGGCAGTACAGGTATAGCTACAAACATAGCATCACCTGACGGAGAATTGGCAGACGGAGAAATCTCAATACCACCTGACGCAGAGTTGTCCAAGGGGAAGAAACCGGCATATACTCCAAGGCTGTCACCTGCACATGCCATATGACCGGCATTGAAAGATATCTCGGAATATACTGATTTCCCAGCAGGGACGCTGACTTCATACTCTCTGTATAGCACCGGCTGGCTGCCTTTCTTAAACGAATCTGCTCCGGAAAAGACAGCGAGTCTTACAATACCGCAGACATCCGATTCTGCCATAGAGGACAACACGGTACGAACTTTCAGACTGTCCACATCATAAAGATATTCTGTCTTGGACAGGCTTATCTTCACTGGAAGAGTGACCTTGAATTCTTTGCGTTCTATCTTATCATTCATCTTTCTGTCATGCACATACATCGCAATGACATATGTAGAAAGATTATCCGAAGTATGGAAGTCAAACGAGAATCTCCCATCCTTGCCAGAACGAATATGCGGCTTGAATGCCAGTGTAGTAGCAAAATTCTGCCGTGTCCGGACCTCTGTCTCGCCAGATCCTGCTGACATATCATCCATCAAATTTTTATTCTCATAACTTCTGGCAGGAGCTTTTGCTTTGGCATAGAATCGCGTTCCTGGATAACGAGACATTGAACTTTTCTCATAGGCGACTCCGTCCATCACAGACATTTCCGAGCCAACGATGCTATCAAGACATCCGTCCCCTCCTGCATTGCCACAGACACTCTCTACCCATATAGCCACAGGACTTGTCAAATGCTGCGAAACCTGTCTCCAACTAAGTGGACTTACAGCATCAGCCGCCTTGTCATAGACAGAAACAAGGCATTCGGCATCGGGAGACGTCTTAACCTCTATACTATATCGGCTTCCTGGAAATGCGGTATCCTTAAACCTTGTCACTGATACAGGTAACTCTTGTGGTTTATCCTTCCTCCGATTAATCTTCTTAAAGAAAGAGCCGCTACTGTGTCTCCTGAAATAGAAGACTTGAAGCATAAGTTCATCGGGATACGAATCCTTATATGGGAAAGCAATATACTCAAGAGACCCAGCCTCTGCACGTGCGCCAGACAAGCGGATGAGCCTCGTATCTATGAGCCTTCTTTCTTTGTCAAATATATCAGCTACAGCCCAGAGAGGACTTCCATCAGCCTCTCCGACAGTGAGGACTATATCTTCACCGGAGGCAATCTCTGTCTTCCTTACTGCAAAGAGATCTCTTACTGGAGCATCCAATACTGTATCATTTTCACTTAGCAGCAACACAGGAACACATGCCGTATCCCTGTATTCTTTGCCCGAAGATACTTGAACCGAGGCTATTGCTCTGCATAGATAGTATCCTGTCCTTTTCACTTGGATACTCGTGTCCTCTCCTGTATCTGTCTGTCCTTTGGCGACTACGACGCCCTTCTCATCCTCTATTGCATATACGGCCTTCGAGGCTATGCGCCCTGAATATCCTCCATACAAATCCAAGTGAAGACGTACTGTATCTCCATAGAATACAGGTACTGCTGATGAGCCGTATGGGGTATCCGCCTTGTCAATTCTATTGGACGTTCCTGAAGATTCTCCTTCAATTCTGGCTTCAAGCCTAAGATTGCGTGAGAAAGAGAGATATCTTGATACCTCCTTAGTCTCACCTGATAGTCCGGCTACCCTGAATACTGTATTGTAATACCCTACATGTCTTATATCCTCATCGCTGCTGGATTCCTGCTCGGGATCGAAGGAAATAGAGAAAGTACCGCTATCTGACAACTCGGCATCTCCGGACTTGATCTTCCTTCCGTCATACGCAGAGATGGAGTATGTAACCCTACTTCCGTCAAGTCCATGTCCTGTATAAGACACAATCTTACCGGATACTATGGCTTTCTCCCCATAGAGAAAAGACTGCCGTCCGTCATCAAGAATTATCTCATATGTAGGCAGCACATAGTCTTCAACACGAACAGTCTCCTGACACAAGAGCCTGCCTGCGAGATGTGTTGTCAAAGTAAAAATACCATTCTTACGGTCATCCGGCAATACGAATAAGCCGTCTGCGGTGCCAAATTCGCCTGTAAATACGGTAGTGGAGTCCACCTTCTGTCCTTCAGGATCAAACAGGCCCACCTGCAAGGCAATACCTTGAAGCGGCTTCTTTCCTTCATTGTCTGTAGACTCTAGCGCCAAGGCAGCATAATGCAGAGTATCTCCCGGCCTATATGCTCCCCTGTCGGTAAAGATCATGCCATCCTTCTCTCCTGAGTCTGTCGGCACAGAAGCCTGTGACCAAGAGGATAGACACGCACGGCGACTCCTGAGAATCCTGTCTGATGATTCAAGACTGCATTCTATATAATAGAAAGTATCATCTTGCATTGCCTTGCACAATCCGTCTGGAAGAGGGGTAAATCCATCATACTCAAAGTCTTCATATTCAGCTATCTTCTTACCATTACAGAAAAGGCTCAAATCAGTCTTCGCACAGGGTTCCCCAGATTCACTGTTCGCTGCATAGATACATACCCCGCGTTGCTCCGCCCTTGTTGCTATAGACAGACTATATATGCCGATATGGCTTTGTGATGAGTACTGTCCCGATGAAGATTTGACAAGATACAGCCCGTCATCCATGTTGCTGGGAAGCCTGACAGAAATGGTATCGGAGAGATAGAAGCGTTCTTTTGTGCTACGTATCAGAGTATCAACGATATGACGACCTTCCTCTGAGATTATCTGCAGCTTTGCTGCAGTGAGATTTCTAAGTACTACAGCTGCATTTCCGTCTGCAATATAGTGACTTAGTGACTTGGACTGTAGAATGTCCGCTATCTCATCCCCAGTTGAAAGACAGGATACAATTGCGGCCTCTTTCTTCCGGAAGGATGCAGCTTTTTTACTGTATGCCTGGCATTGGCCAAGAAGATTTACATAATCCGTCGAGGTGGAACTACTGTCAGACTTAAGGTGGGAAAATTTCTCTTGCAGCAAGTCTCCCTCAGCCAACATGGATACTGCCTGTCCTTCATGCTTGACGGCAAAAGATTCCATCGCTCTGCAACGTTCCGCATCGTTGTCTATGTCTTTTATGCCTATATATTCCAGGGTTGATGACAGGTAAGACTGACCCTCGAATTTCTTCAGAGTCAAAGTCATCTCTCTTTCGAAATCTGTTCCTCGTGCAGTGGAATAAAGTTTCCAGAGTGCGTACTCATAGTCATTCTTTAGATAAAACGGGACATAGGCAAGACTTTGATCCCACATACTTAAATCGCGATAGAATGCCGGAGTGTATCTGTGAGTCAGCGTCTCTGTCTCAGACTGAATATAAGCATACAGATCGGAGCTCTTCTCACCCGCACGCAGACGAGCCGAGAAAACGGCTAATGGGAAGCCTGACTTCTCTATATCAGACAGGAATGCAGCCTCAAGGGAGTCGCGTATTTTCCAGTTCTTCGTTGTTGCGACATCCACATATCTGCATGATGCATCATAATAGTCCCATGCGAGACCACGTTCCAAAGCTTTGTTCTTAATCTGCTGTAATATACGTAACATCGATTCCGGCAAATCTTTCTCATATGCATTACGATAGTCACGCCATAGACTCTTAAGTTCATGGCCATCCTCATTGGTTTTGCCGGATGCGCCTGACGGCTTGAAAGCCCCGTAGACCGCATAGGCACCAAATATAGCTACCACGAAAATAAATACAGCAAATATCCGATGTTTCATGTTTATTCGTTTTTGACATTTAACAAAAGCCGCGAAGCCTCTGATACTACAAATGTAGACCCACCTATATATACAAGCGGATGCCCTCCGTATTCCGATGCTGCCTTGAGGGCCATCCGCACTGCACTGGCAACCGACCCTGCATCGTACATCCTATTGCATACATCAGCACCGAAATGCTCCTTGCATATAGACAATATATCTGAAGAAGGAAGGGCACGTCTCGTATCGGGAGTGCAGAAGAACCACGTCGCGCTATCTGGAAATAATGGCATTATTTCAGAGAAAGCCTTGTCTGCCATTACGCCATATACTATGATAAGGGAAGAATATTCTCCAGACCGGAGATAGTCTTCAAGCTGCTTAAAATTAAGTGCAAGAGCCTGCGGATTGTGGCCTATATCACAGATTACGTCAGGAGAAGAGGAAATACGCTCCCATCGTCCGTGAAAATCCATACGCTCTGCCGTCCTTTCAATTGACTGCGCAACATGAGCGTCATTACCGATCTCGGACAATGCATTCTGGAAAGTTTCGCTTTCCCTCCAGTCTGGCCTTGAAGCCAATACATCCAACGCACACAGCACTGTGCGCAGATTAAGTCTCTGGCAGCTTCCCCTAAGATCCATTGCGGAAAGTATACGCTCATGTGCATGCCACAGATGAGGTTCGATATCATCGGCAAAGACGAGCTCTGGACGTCCTGCATCTACGTTCGCTCCTGAGATAAAACCAGCTTCCTGCACGGAGTCTCTCATATCCTGTATGACAGCATACCTCTCTCGCAAGACCTTAGCCGCATCGTCACTGACATGTCCAACTACAGCCGGCACACCAGGCTTGAATATACCGGCTTTCTCATAAGCTATCCGATCGATTGTAGAGCCAAGGATGTCACAATGATCGAGTCCAATGCTTGAGACAACACTAAGATCAGGCCGGATAATGTTTGTACTGTCCAAACGTCCTCCAAGACCGGTCTCTATCACAGCTATATCCACACCCATATCCGCAAACCACTTGAAGGCCATGGCCGTTGTTATCTCGAAGAAAGAGAGCCCCATCTCGTCAAATACATCCTGCCAACCCACGATGAAATCATAGACATACTCTTCAGAGACCATTTCGGCAACCTTCCCATCCACGGAAATTTTCATCCGCTCTCGGAAATCCGCTATATGCGGAGATGTATACAAACCCGTCCTAAGTCCCGCCCCCGAAAGGACTGACGCCAGCATTGAGGATACCGAACCCTTGCCGTTGGTGCCTGCCACATGTATTGTTCGATAGGTATCCTGCGGGTTTCCCAACTTGCGGCAAAAGCAACGTATATTGTCTAACCCAGGTTTGTATGCCTCGGCAAACGAAGTCTTCTGCACCGAAGGAAATCTCCGGAACACAGACTCTATAAGTCTCTCGTATTCAATCTTATCCACCATATAGACATTATTTAGGGTCTGAGCATTCCTCAATTGCGGACAATTCTTCATCACTGAAAGAGATATTTACTACTCACTCCAGATTGATTTAAGCTGCGCCACCAGACTTGCGCCCAGAATTACTGACATAACATAGCTATCATGGAGTATCCATGCGAACGCCACCTCTGCCAAAGTCTGCTCTCCCTTTCAAAAGCTATTTTGTCCAAAGCCTCTGCTTTTGCTATCTTATTCACCGTCACTTGTGACTCCTGCTGAAAGCTAGAAGGTCTGGCTGCTCTCGAATGTTCGGGTATGCCATTGAAATATCTGTCTTCAGCCTGTATATATATCAAAATGTTAGGTACACATCAAAACAACCGATCTGAACCACGCATCAAACCAACATATAAGAGCATCAAGGCAATGGTCAAGACTTATCTAATCAGATAGGTCCAAAAACGGGGATATAACAATTGCCTGTCATACCCCCGTAGTTTTCGCCATTGACTTCCGGTGCTTTGCACTGCTAAAATCCGGATAGTCCTAAGACTTTGTCTTTGAGCGGAAAACGGGGTTCGAACCCGCGACCTTCGGCTTGGGAAGCCAACGCTCTACCAACTGAGCTATTTCCGCGTTGTGAAAGTTTTACTATGCAAATATAATAAAACATTTCTTTTCTACAAAGACAATATCTGCGGGCCTATAGGCGAGGCAATATCAGTGAGGCAATATCAGTGATAACTTCGGAGACAACTCCCCTTTGTCAACTCTCCATCCATCATCACCGAGCCCATCTCCTTCGGGGCGCACTACTACATGATAATCCCAGTTTCTTTCCACATCGAAATTACCTGGGCCTTTTCCTAAATAAAACCTATAATAAAGGCAATCTCCGGGCAAAGTCTGAAGCGAATCAGACATATATTCAGTGGCTATCTCGACATAAGAACATACAGACGCGAGTGACTCCGAAGCATCTATCACATTATCTCTCTCATCCTCTACATCCGGAAGCAGATCTCCTTGCATATTCTCAAGCATATACATCGACAGTTCTCCGGTACGCCCGACTGATGTCTCTACATTGAGGACATCTACCTCAGCAAGACTCTTGGAAAAGCCTGTCTTGAATATATCAGAACTGCCTTCAGCCTTACTCGGACGAAACATACTGACTGAGCGCGGACTGCATCCGATTTTAACGCTCTTTACATTCAGTCTCACATCACGCCGGAGAGCACTCCGATCCATCGACACCGACACTTTAGCCATTGTCCGGTACAGATCAATGTCCAAGAAATCTTCTCCCGATCCATAAGACGGGACAGATACAGATTTGCCGCTCATGGGCATACCGCGACTATACTCATCTGGATATGCGATATAGTATCGATACTTCATCAGAGCGTCCAAGTCCGATATGTTTGCCATCGGATATCCAATGTTCGCACAGGCATAAGCATGACACTCCATCCCCTCTATCCACTTTGTCGAGTATATGAACTCATTTTCACCTTCGAGTTCCATATACTTCTGCTCTTCGAGCATTCCGTCTTTGTTGAACAGGAAAAGATTTATATCACTCACAAGACTCTCTTCGGGATCAAGAGAACGAACCTTAGCGGGCACAGCTCTGACACGGAGCTCTAGCATGGTCTTCTTACTTGCATCCATATAATCTATCCCCGTACAGGATCCAGGCAAAGCAATAATCATAACAATAAATGAGAACAGACAACTACTCCGTCTACAAAAATCATATCTCATGGCTTACAGATTGTTAGTGAGAATGGGATTATCCTCTCTGCGACCTCAGCCCAGGGCTTTACCGAGAATCGGCGTCTGGCTACAACTATATCAGCTGGAGAGTCAGGATCATCCGTACCTGCCCTTGTGATCGTAAGATCATATACATACGAACATCCTGGATAAATACCTTTATCTTCTCCCACAGTGATAGGATACCAATACCTCTTTCCAAGAAGTACGCCCTCAACCACAAGGCGGGTTCTTCTTGTACCAACACCTTCTCCCATGGCAGCATTTCCGTAACAATAGAAGCGAACTTCCGGATAAGCGACAGCAAGGCCGATACGCCCGCCATACTCATGGTACAAAATAGATGAATCCGAAACAGATGCCATATCTGCTTTGTTCAAGCCCCCTATATTAAGCATTCCATGAGGATCTGCAGCAATAGTATCACAGACTGGGTACAAACAACATACATTAGTCAGATAGAACTTCACAGAGTCAAGAGTTTCCCCACAATATCCCCTATCATGGAAATCACAACTTATGCTTGCAAGTCTTATCTCAGACATGACAGGGTGGAGTCTAAGATAACACTTGCTATCAGCGTTTGAATCAAGCCTGGATTCTCCAAACATAACCGGAGTATCTGGAGAGTCTTCTGCCAGATCACACTGCAGACTTGATATATCTTCATACACTCTTATCTTCATACATTCCTCTTGTGTAAAAGGAGAATTTGCGATGACTACCACTCTCCTTGCGCCAGTAGTAGAAGACGCTTCGAGCGAACCATCCCCATCCCATATAATCCTCTGATATGAATCAAGATAACTCAAAATATCATCTCTAAAGAAAAATATATCAAAGACGGAACCTTCCTTCATGAGAGATCGCGGAATATCAATGGACAGCAGAGGCGACTTAGTCATCCCTTCGCAAATAACATGATCGGCAATCATAGGAGAGTCGTAATGGGAGCAAGAATAAAAGACCGGCAAGGATGAAAGTATAAGCAAGGTTTCAACCAGAATGGCTGAATGTATAAAGAAAGTCAAGTTAGGCAGAATTGTTTGCCGGTCTTTATGTATGTTGAATCGAGTCTTCATAACTGTTGTAGTCCTGGCGCAAATATATCATACGGCTTTCTCAAAAACGGTAAAAAGTGTTCTACAAAAGTCATATTTTTATGATTTTTAATGTTTAAAATTATTTTTAAACAGCCTCTAAAACAAGAGGGAGGGCGACCTGTCGGTCGTCCTCCCTCTTGTGTATAGGTTCAGGGTTATGCCCCAAAGTTATCGTACAGAATATTCTCAGGTGGTACTCCAAGACTGTCAAGAAGATCATTGACAGACTTGACCATCATTGGCGGACCACACATGAAATATTTGATATCTTCAGGCGCATCATGAGTCTTAAGATAGGTCTCATACATCACATTGTGGACAAAGCCGGCCACATATTTAACTCCGGCAGCATCTGCTGCGGGATCTGGACGGTCAAGCGCAAGATGGAAATGGAAATTCGGGAAATCTTTCTCTATCTCTGCGAAATCTTCCAAATAGAATGCTTCCTTTAGACTGCGAGCCCCATAGAAGAAGTTTACAGTCTTCTTGGTCTTGAGTGTCTTGAAGAGATGCATGATATGGCTTCTCAAAGGAGCCATTCCTGCACCACCTCCGACAAATATATACTCCTGAGAGTCAGGATCATTAGTCGGGAGTAGGAACTCTCCGAAAGGACCTGATATCATCACCTTGTCACCTGGATGACGAGTATAGATATATGAAGACCCGATACCAGGATTGACAGGAAGAAGTTTATTGCTGCCTTTTGGAGCTGTCCTATCAAACGGAGGAGTGGCAATACGGACATTCAATTTGATAATATCTCCTTCTGCAGGATAAGAGGCCATGGAATAGGCCCTCATCGTAGGCTCCGGATTGACGCACTTAAGATCGAAGAACTTGTATCTCTCCCAATCTGCTTTATATTCAGGATCTACATCAATGTCGCTAAAATTGAAAGTACCTGCAGGAATGTCAATTTGGATATATTCTCCTGACTTAAAATCGAGATGTACACCAGCAGGGAGTTTTACAGTGAACTCCTTAATAAATGTAGCAACATTATGATTGGAGATAACTTCACATTCAAGTTTCTTGATACTAAGGATAGAATCAGGAATAGCAATCTTAAGATCTTCCTTGACTTTCACCTGACAGCCAAGACGCCAGTTGTCTTTGATCTGCTTCCTATTGAAGAAGCCTGTCTCAGTTGGAAGGATCTGCCCACCGCCTTCAAGAACCTGAACCTTGCACTGTCCGCAGTTGGCCTTTCCACCGCATGCGGAAGGCAAGAAAATCTTCTGCTCGGCCAAGGCGCTCATCAACGAGCCACCAGGTGCTACCTCGAGGGTTTTCTTGCCGGAATTGATATCAATCTTGACTGCTCCCGATGGAGTCAGCTTAATCTTGACCCACAACAGGAGAATCACGAGGATCATCGTCACTACCGTGATAGTCGCTGCTGCGGCTATAATTGTAATTAGAGTTGTATTCATCTTGGATTCTCCGTTATAATGAAATACCCATAAATGTCATGAAGGCCAAAGCCATCAGTCCCACCGTTATGAAGGTAATACCGATACCCTTAAGAGGAGCAGGTATATTGGAGTAAGACATTTTCTCCCTGATGGCTGCAAGGGTCACGATGGCAAGAAACCAGCCTATACCCGAACCGAGAGCATATACGGTTGCCTCACCTACATTGACGAAATCTTTCTGCTGCATGAACAGGGAAGCTCCCAGGATAGCACAGTTAACTGCAATAAGAGGAAGGAAGATACCAAGCTCGGCATAAAGGGTCGGAGAAAATTTCTCCACTATCATCTCGACCAGTTGTGTAATGGCCGCAATCACAGCAATGAATGTGATAAAGCTGAGAAAACTCAGATCCACATCCTTAAGCGCAGGGCTAAGCCACTCCAATGCTCCTGGATTGAGGACATACTGATTAAGCAGATAGTTGATAGGCAATGTCACCAAAAGCACAAACACAACAGCCACACCAAGTCCTGAAGCTGTCTTCACCTTCTTCGATACTGCCAGATATGAACACATACCGAGGAAGTATGCGAAAATCATATTGTCGACAAAAATCGACTTTACGAATAGACTTATATATTCCATATTCTGTCGTGTTAGATATTACTTTTCCTGCAGATTCTTCTGAATGCTACGCTGAATCCAGACAATACAGCCAAGCAGGATAAGTGCTGCCGGAGGTAGAATCACAAGTCCGTTGTTCATATAACCTGCATCATAGAAACTCTGCGGGATAATACGAAAACCTAAAAGTGTTCCTGATCCGAACAGTTCCCTGAAAATAGCAAGAACTATAAGTATCATAGCATAGCCTGCACCGTTTGCCAGACCATCAAGCAGAGACGGAATTGGCTTGTTGCCCAGACCGAAAGCCTCGATACGTCCCATGACTATGCAGTTTGTGATGATAAGTCCTACATAGACAGACAACTGTTTCTCGATGCCATATGAATATGCCTTGAGGAACTGGTCCACAAGAATAACCATAAGGGACACAACAACCAACTGTATGATAATCCTCACCCGGTTTGGAATAGCATTCCTCATAAGGGATATGACAAAGTTGGAAAGTCCCGTTACAATGATCACAGACAACCCCATTACGATTGCGCCCTTAAGTTGGACAGTAACCGCAAGCGAAGAACATATACCCAGGACAAGGACCGTAATAGGATTGTCCTTGAAAATCGGGTTCAATATAACTTCCTTTAACTTAGAATTCATTTTGATTCCTCCTCTTAATTAGCAAGTGCACCTGCAGGCGCTACATTTGTAGAATCAGCATGGATAGCAGTTGTGTCAGCAACAGGTATATCCGCAGCGGCTGCTGTCATGTACGGCTTGTATGCCTCTACCCAGGCATTGATTGCTCGGCCAAGAGACTGGCTCGTAATTGTGGCACCGCTTATTGCATCTACTGCATTTTCCTGTCCTTCAGGAACTCCACCTTTTACAACAGCAAATACAGCAGGCTCGCCCGACTTATCAACATCGGTAAAATTCACTTTCTTGCCCTGGAACTCTTTCCGGAAAGAAGGGTCATCCTTGATCTTAGCGCCAAGACCTGGAGTCTCACTTGCATGATCGAAATAAGCTCCTCTTATTGTCTTGAGATCAGGACCGAAAGCCAAATATCCCCAAATAGGGCCCCAAAGTCCTGCACCGTAACAAGGAATTACCGATACTTTCTCACCATCCTTGTCAAAAATGAAGACAGGAAGCTTCATCTCTGAAAGCTCTCCATTGGCAATAAGCTTACTTTGAGCTTTAAGATCACTTGTCGTATAAATTTCAGACTTGCTCTTGTCAAGTTCACCGACCTTCTTGCCTTCTCCGTCAATAAGAATAGCATCCGAGATTACTGACTTGTATTCTTCAAGGACCTTGTCATTGCCAAGAGCCTCTAGTTCATCTTTCTCGAAGAAGCCCGCAGCAGTAAGCATCTGGCTGATAGCCTCTGCTTTGACATTGGCATCCTGCTTCGGCTTCAACACCTCGGAAACGAAGGACAGAATCGCAGCCACCAATACTACGACAACTGTCGTGTAAACGACTGTGTATATATTTCCGTTAGTATTCATACCTTATAATATACATTATGCGATTTTCATTTTCTTCGCCCTTTTGGATACTGCCGCATCTGTCACATAGTAATCGATAAGAGGAGCGAAAGTATTCATGAGAAGGATGGCGAGCATCATTCCCTCGGCATAACCGGGATTGAAGACCCTTACAGTGACACAAAGAGCGCCGACCAGAAATCCATATATCCATTTGCCACACTCTGTCTGAGCTGAAGTGACTGGATCTGTAGCCATGAAGACTGTACCAAATGCGAAACCACCCATAAGCAGGTGATAATAAGCAGGAATATCGGTAAAGCCGCATACATTGGATATCCACGCCACAAACAAAGCTCCTGCTACTGATGATACCATGATCTTCCAACTTGCAACGCCGGTCCATATAAGGATGATTGCACCTAAAAGGATGGCGATCACTGAAGTCTCACCTACAGAACCGGGAATATCACCGAGGAAGAGATGCCAAGGAGACATACTGTACTGAGTAGCAGCATTCTGCATTGACTCAAGTCCTTCTGAGGCAAATGAGAGAGGGGTTGCACCGGTTGCACCGTCTACAAGGTTTCCGCTACCAAGAGACACCCATACTGACGAACCCGACATCTTGGAAGGATATGCGAAGAACAGAAAAGCGCGAGCAAGAAGGGCGGGATTCATGAAGTTCATGCCAGTACCACCGAATACTTCCTTGCCGAAAAGAACTGCAAATGCAACAGCAAGAGCAAGCATCCAAAGAGGTACGTCAACAGGCACAATCAAAGGAATCAGCATGCCGGATACAAGATATCCTTCGTTGACTTCCTCATTGCGGATCTGTGCTGAAGCGAACTCTATACCGAGTCCTACGACATAGGAGACCACATACAGGGGAAGGACCTTGAGGAAACCATACCAGAATTGTCCGAGCAGGCTCATCTCTTCTCCAGTTGCCAAACTGTGCTGGTAACCGGTATTCCACATCCCGAACAATGCTGCGGGTACAAGAGCTACCACAACAATTATCATGATCCTCTTGAGGTCAACAGCATCCCTGACATGGGCACCACTAGTCGTCACTGTACCGGGGACACGGAGAAATGTATCGAAAGCATCTACCGTCGAATGAAGGAAACCCAGCTTGCCTCCTCGCTCGAAAATGCCCGGTTGCGCGTTTGTATTTTTATTTTCTTCCATAATTCTCACTGATTACGCCATTTCCTTGATCATCAGGTCTATGCCCTTCTGGATCATTGCCTGAATATTGTTCTTGGACGGATCGACATACTCGCACAGAGCGAAATCTTCAGGAAGCACCTCATAGATTCCGAATTTCTCCATCTTGTCTATATCCCCTGCAAGGCAGGCCTTGATAAGATATACGGGGAAAAGATCCATAGGGAACACCTTCTTGTATACGTCAGACATGACGAAAGCCCTCGGACCTCCGTTCATGTTGGTATCCATATCATAGGTCTTCTTGGGGCAAAGCCATGAGAAATAAGTATGGCTTGAGCTGAATTTGGATGACCTAAACGGCTTGGCCCAACCCAAAAGCTCCCTTTCGTGGCCTTCATGAAGGAAAGTAACCTGATTGTCGTAGAAACCAAGATAACCGTTTTCTCCTACATTTGTACCGGTGAGGACATCGCCGCTGACAAAACGTATATCATTTGCAGAATTGTCATAATGCTCTGAAAGCTGCTTCATGCACACACCAGCCACAGTCTCCACGTATGAAGGCTCTATTGCCCTCGGGCCTGTAACTGCAACCTTTCTGGTAAGATTAAACTTGCCTGTATTCAGAAGCTTTCCTATTGCAGAAAGCATGAGCAGAGACACTGTCCATACAGTTTCACCTTTCATGATAGGAGATATATGGCTTATCTGTACGCCAACATTACCTGCTGGGTGCTTCCCAGTGAAAGTATGCTGCATCACATTTTCAATCTTGTGAAGAGGCGTCGCAGAATAGTTGTCTGCATTGAGAGAGAAATGTACACCGCCTTTGGTGAGTTTGTAGACAGCGTTGATTCCTGTCTGGATGTCTGCCATCTCGTCCTTAAAAGCAAACTCTGGCACAGCAGCAAGAGGAGCGGTATTGAAAGCTGACACGAAAATCGCCTTGGGAGTGACTGTCGGATCAGCCAAGATGCCGTAAGGTCTCTGGATGAATGCCGGCCAAAGGCCGCTCTTGAGAAGCAGGTTTCTGATATCTGATGCCGACATATCGGACACCTTGTGTGTACCGAAATCTACAAACTCCTGCACAGTATCAGCTTTTATCCTCACTTCAAGCAACTTCCTCTTCTCGCCTCTGACGACTTCCGTCACGGTACCACTCACCGGAGAGGTGAAAAGGATGTCCGGATTCTTCTTGTCAGACAGGACTGGTGAGCCCGCCAATACTTTATCGCCTTCCTTGACCAACAGCCTCGGAAGCAGCCCCTTGAAATCTGTAGGCTTCACTGCGACAACGTCAGGCACAACCGCTTTTCCCATCTTCTGGGCCGCACTTCCTTCAATCGGAATATCAAGCCCTTGTTTCAAATCGATGTTGTTTGACATTATAGGTAACCTTTAATAGTATTCGGATTTCCGGCGCGAATATACTGAAATTTTCGTAATTTCGTCCTTATTTCTTACAGATATTATGACAGGAGACAGCGCATCAACGATACTCGACGGGCTTGATGATCAGCAGAAAAAGGCAGTTTCGGACACAGAAGGACCAGTGCTCATCGTGGCTGGGGCAGGAGCAGGAAAAACACGCGTTCTGACAGGAAGGATAGCATATTGTCTCGAAAAGGGAGCGGAACCAGAACGTATCCTCGCCCTTACATTCACAAAGAAAGCGGCAAACGAGATGAAGGAAAGGATTGCCGCAATGGTAGGCGCAAAAAAAGCAAGACGCCTTTATATGGGGACATTCCACTCCATATTTATCAGATTTCTTAGGGAATATGCCGACAAGCTCGGATACCCACAGTCATTCACAATATATGATACTGGAGATTCCACAAGTGCAATAAAGTCCTGCATTAAGGAACTCGGACTCGACGACAAGGTCTACAAGCCCAAAGATATACTGTCCAGAATCTCCATGGCCAAGAACAATCTGGTCACTCCGGAAGCATACAGGACCAATTCTAAGGCCATAGAGAACGATACTCGCTCACGAAAGCCGAGGATCTGTGACATATATATGATGTATGCCGCAAAATGCAAGCAGGCCGGAGTCATGGATTTTGATGATATCTTGATGAATATGAACATTCTCCTAAAGAATTTTCCAGCTGTATTGGAAGAGATTTCGGGACATTTCGATTACATACTCGTGGACGAGTATCAGGATACCAATTTCGCACAATACCTTATCTTGAAGAAACTTGCTACCAGACACAGGAATATCTGCGTGGTCGGAGACGATTCGCAGTCAATCTATGCTTTCAGAGGTGCCAAAATCGAGAATATGCTTTCCTTCAGGAAAGACTATCCCGACTGTAAGATCTACAGACTGGAGCAGAACTACCGATCCACAAAAAATATCGTGGAGGCAGCTAATTCCGTGATAGAGAAGAATGAGTCTAGAATCCCGAAGAAATGTTTTTCAAACGGCCCTGAAGGAGACAGAATACATCTTCTCAAAGCATATACCGAACAGGAAGAGGCCTCGCTCCTGACCTCATCCATAACCGCAAGGATGGAGGAGGGGGGATGCAGGTATCAGGATTTCGCAATATTATATAGGACAAATTCTCAGTCCCGGGCAATCGAAGAGGCTCTACGCAAAAGGAATCTCCCTTATATGATATATTCTGGGCATTCATTCTTTGACCGTGCGGAGGTAAAGGACATGATGGCTTATCTGAAATTAGCCGTCAACCCCAAAGATGATGAGTCCTTCAGACGTACAGTCAATACTCCTTCCAGAGGCATAGGCCAGAGTTCAATAGAGACTTTGACCGGGGAAGCCAAGGAGAAAGGACTGTCATTATATGAAGCATGTGATGAATCTCTTCTTGCAGGAGCCGGAATGAAAAGTGCCCCCATAGCACGGCTTAAGGGATTCAAGGCTATGATTGAAGACATCCACAGGGACATTGCAATTACTGACGCTTTTGCCGCTGCCAAGTCATTGTCCGACAAGTCAGGACTATATGCTTCATTCAAGGCCGACAACAGCATTGAGGCTCAGTCGAGGGCATCAAACATAGAGGAGCTGCTCAACAGTATAAAAAGTTTCGTAGAAGACCGTCAGAACCAATACCGAGAGGAGATGATGGCTGACAGCGACATAGATGACATCGATGCAATCTCCGGTGCAGAACTTCCGGTGGTAACATTGGGTGACTTTCTTGAAGATATCTCTCTACTTAGCTCCGTAGACGTAAAAGACGACGAGGACTCTACAAACAAGATATCGCTAATGACCGTACACTCTTCAAAAGGTTTGGAGTTCCCGTATGTCTATATAGCTGGTATGGAGGAAAATATCTTCCCATCTGGAGGAATGTACGCATCCCCGTCAGACATTGAGGAGGAAAGGAGACTGTTCTATGTCGCCCTCACAAGAGCCAAAAAAGCCGTGGATATATCCTTCGCTGCGACAAGAATGAGAAACGGAAAGCATGAGGAGAATAATCCAAGCCGTTTCATACATGAGATTGACAGAAGGTACATCGCTAATCCACTGTCAGATACAGATGGATCATCATCACTTCGCTTTGGATTCAGCACTCCCGCCACTTCCTACAAAAGCGTATACAACTCTACTGGTATCCAGACAGCCAGGACTAACGCACCACAAAGACTACGTCCGGTAGCGTCATCTTCACCGAAGCCCACGTTGGCAACAAGGACAAGTGCACCGACCCCACTTACTCCTCAAGGATCAGGAGAGCCGTTCATCCCGATGTCAATCATGGATATCCGCGAGGGACAGAGGGTAGAGCACAACAAATTCGGACTTGGCACAGTCGTGCAGCTGTCCGGAAAGATCCCGAATCTAAAGGCAAAGATCAATTTTGATAACTTCGGAGAGAAATTATTGCTTCTCAACTATGCAAAACTGAGACTCGCTTGAAATTGTTACAGAAAGTTCTCATAACTTCGTGAGGAGAAGTTTTTCATAGTTTAAGTTTAGGCTTAGTAGCGGGGGCACGCAGAGATTGCGTACTCCCGTGAATTTTGTATACAGCTCAGGGCCAGAGAGATTGAGATTTACGCAAATCAAAATCAATAAAGATATTCTACATTGAAACAACTGTACACAAGAATCATAAAATTATTTCTTTAGTATCTAATGCAACTCTGGTTTTTATGATTTTTAAACAGACAGTGCTCCCCTTTTCATAGCTTTGTCCCAAGTCAAAAACACAATACCATGAAGAAACCATTATTACAGGCCCAGATCTTCCGCCGATTCGCCCCGGTACTTGCAATGTACATTATATCTTGCGTTCTTTCTTGCAAGAGGACTCTCCCCGATGATGGAGGACAAGGAAGTATAGCCGTGTTTTTCTCGGAGACTTCTTATACCCAGACTAAGAGCATCACCCAACTGCCAGATACATGTGATTTTCTCCTTAGCATCACAGGGGCTGAAGGAAAGAGCATATTTGCTGGCAAATTCGGAGACTGTCCCAAAGAGGTCTTGGTAGCACCTGGCTCGTATACAGTCTCAGTAGTCTCATCAGAGTTCAAAAGCCCGTCCTTTTCCACGCCGATCTTCGGAGACGAGCAATGCATTGTAGTAACCTCCGGAAAGAAGGCCGATGTATACTTGACATGCAGTCAGATGAACAGTGGGGTGAGGCTATTGACAGCACCCGATTTCCTCACTACATATCCTGACGGAGTACTTTTCCTAAAATCTAAGGACGGAAGACTGATGTATGGATATAGGGAGAGACGCTTCGCGTATTTCAAACCTGGATCCGTATCTCTTGTCCTAAGTAATGGAGGAAAAGAGAAGACCATATATACAAAAGCATTGGAGGCAGCACAGATGATGACACTCAAAGTATCGGCTCCTGACAGGGCAGACGGTGAGGGTTCTATAAAAATCAGCATAGACACATCTCGGCAATGGATTGACGATAATCTTGTCATAGGGGATGGATCCTCTTCTGGAACCGGAGGATCAGCGAACAACGCTATAAGTGTAGGACAGGCAATGACCGAAATAGGGGCAGAAGACATATGGGTCTACGGCTATATTGCCGGAGGAGACCTTACCTCTTCATCCATGTCATTCGAGCCACCTTTCAAGAGCAATACCAACATTGCCATTGCCTCTCGCAGATCTGTCACGGACAAGGAAGACTGTATGGCAGTCCAACTCAACAAAGGCCAAATAAGAGACGCCCTCAATCTTGTCACTAATGAAGAATTGCTTGGTAGGAAGGTATTTCTTAAAGGCGATATTGTCGAGGCCTATTTCGGAATCCCGGGTCTGAAGAATATAACAGACTTCAGACTCGAATGACAGCGATGAGACTTGGCAAGTGATTGAAGTATGCAGGGCAAAAGGTTGGAATCTCTGCAGAGATAAGGTCACTTGCAGCCAAGACGCCTCTCAAGCCATGAAAGGGCGATATCGCGATCCTCCCTAGAGGCATAGTCCAAGGAATTGAGACAGCAGAACTTCTTGGATCCAGATCTATTGAAACGCTTGATTCTCTTCACCATATAGTCATGGTCCTTGGGAAGGAGATAGAGATTGACTTTGGAAGTCGAATAGCGGATAAGACTGCCTTCACGTGCCGCAAGCAGGAAATTAAGCTCTGCAGGATTGAACTGTGTATCTTCCCGGAATCTGCACGACATATTCTTCGCCATTATATCAGGATGAGAGGAGAACCAGTCAGAGAATATGCTCACTCTCATTGACTGTGGATTGTGGCCAAGACGGAAGAAACGCAACTTCTCACCTAACACATCAGCCGCATTGACCATGGAATGCTTGAAGGTAAAGACTTTATGACCATTCTTCTTAGGTTTTAGCCACTGAAGAAGGCGCGCGAAGGCTATACTGAACCAAGTTGCGTAGCATACGACAGTGTCACCTCTGAAATAATCTGAAGGTACTGTGGGTGATACTATCATGAAATCGTCATTGAGATAAATGAAATGCTCCGACAAGCCAGGTATTCGCCACAAGACAGTCTCTATGGACAGAGAGTTGAATATCGGAAGGAAATGCTCATATCCTCGGTAAAGGACCTTATGATCGACTATGCTAACCTTGGAATAACCACCGGGACAATTGCGTTCGATGAAATCCCCTATCCTTGGATCCTGAGCATCAGTCACTATATATATGTGTCTTATAAAGGGAGCGTTCTTCAAGATCGAAAGCACGCAGTATTTGATCTCTCCTACACTTGTATAGCGTATATCTCCCCCTATATCGTCATTCCTGGCCTCGTCACTATGTTCAAATTGCCGTCTCTTTGCCCTATGGACAGGGTCATTGCCATCAACCCACGTCACGACAGCATCTATCGGATAGTCTTTAGCGTATTCCATTATGTTGCGTAAGTCTCAAATATTCAGCCGTATAAGTACCACCCTTAAGCTTAAGGATCTCGGGTGTTCCTTGAAAGATTACCTCTCCGCCCTTGTCTCCGGCATCAGGTCCAAGCTCGATCACCCAGTCGGCCGCTCTTATCACATCTATGTTGTGCTCGACTACGACAATGGAGTGCCCCTTGTCAAGCAAGGCATCGAAAGCTTTCATGAGTTTATCCACATCATAGAAATGCAGCCCTGTCGTCGGCTCATCGAAAATAAACATCATCTTCTTCTGCCTCGTATAGTCGGAGGAGTCGTTCATCGAGAGGAAATACGCCAGTTTGATACGTTGGCTTTCTCCTCCAGAAAGAGTACTGCTGCTCTGTCCGAGCTTGATATACGAAAGTCCGACATCATCGAGAGGCTTGAGCTTCGATGCGATGGCAACGGCTTCAGGCTCAGGCTGAACACTAAAGAAAGATATAGCCTCCTCCACGCTCATGTTAAGGATATCGTCTATATTCTTGCCTTTGTACCTAACTTCAAGGATCTCGGGTTTGAAGCGCTTGCCTCCACATGCCTCGCATACCATTGTCACATCAGCCATGAATTGCATACCTATATGCACATAGCCTTCGCCCTGACACTCAGAACAGCGTCCTCCGTCTTGATTGAAAGAGAAGAAAGACGGGGTAAAGCCGTTTGCCTTGGCATAGGGCTGTGCACTCATGAGTTTCCTGATATCGTCATACACTTTCAGATATGTAACGGCATTGGACCTGGAGCTGCGTCCTATAGGATTCTGGTCTACGAATTCGACAGAAGAGATCATATCAAGATCCCCGGACAGTTCCTTGAATATGCCCGGAAGAGGGCCGGTTCCGTTGATATGCCTGTTCAAAGCCGGATACAGTATGTCTCCGACAAGGGAAGATTTGCCGCTTCCGCTGACTCCAGACACTACTGCAAATACCCCAAGAGGGAACTGCACGTCTATATTCTTGAGATTGTGTTCCATTGCTCCTTTGACATCGATTGCATGCTTCCAAGCCCTTTTATGTCTTGTGATACGCGGTCTTACTCCTGCAATATATTGCAATGTAAGAGACCTGGAATATTGCTCGATGGTCGGACGTTCAGGAATCTTGCCCTGAAATACAATCTCTCCTCCTTCTGTACCAGCGAGAGGCCCCATGTCCACAAGCTCGTCGGCTGCCCGTATTATCTCTTCGTCATGTTCGACAACTACTACGGTATTACCAATGTCCCTCAAGCGTTTGAGAACATTTATAAGCCTACCTGTATCGCGTGGGTGAAGGCCAATGCTCGGTTCATCGAGGATATACATAGCCCCTACAAGAGAGCTTCCCAACGCTGTGACGAGGTTGATTCTCTGGCTCTCTCCTCCGGACAGGGTATTGGAGGCTCTGTCAAGGGTAAGATAACCAAGTCCTACATCCTTGATATATTGAAGCCTGGAACGGATCTCGGATATTGCCTTGCCTGCAATTGCACTTTCATAAGAAGAAAGCTTAATAGTATCAAAGAAATCCAGGAGTTTCTCGGCAGTCATGCAGAGCAGTTGGTAAATATCTTTCCCCCCAATCTTCACATATAGGGCATCCTTGCGAAGCCTGCTCCCCTTGCATTCGTGGCAAATTGTCTTTCCGGAGAAACGGCTGAGGAGATATTTGTACTGTATCTTGTACTTGTTGGATTCAACCCATTTAAAGAACTCGTTGAGTCCAATGAGCGAAGTCTCTTCAGTCTCCCCCTTACATCCATCCCAGATAAGATTGCGCTCTCGCTCGGATAGCATACAATAAGGTTTGAAGATGTCTATCTTGTACCTTTCTGCTACTTTAATAAGTTGATCTTTGAACCAGCCCATCTTCTCTCCTTTCCAGCAGGCTATCGCACCGTCATATATGCTCTTGGTCTTGTCAGGGATCACAAGGTCTTCGCTGACACCTATTATCTTGCCAAGCCCTCCGCATACCGGACAGGCACCGAGAGGGCTGTTGAAACTGAACATATATTCGTCCGGTTTGCTGAATGTCATACCGTCTGCCTCGAAACGGCTTATAAACTGATGAAGCTCCGAGCCTTCTTTGTATACGTACATTTTGCCCTCTCCTGCCGAGAAACATGCCTCGATAGACGAATGCAAGCGAGTCTGGAGATCTCCCCAGTCATTCTCAGACATGACAGAAGTGTCTGCGGGATGATTGGCTGACATGGCGGGCATCTTGGCACGGTCTACCAACAGATATAGATCCGAAGGAAAATCCCCACTCTCGGCGAATTTGAGAACATCATCTATGCGCATCACCCCAGAAACCTCGTTAAAAAGACGAGAATAGCCTTCCTCCTTGAGCGATAGAAGTTTCTCTGTCTTGTCCTTGCGCTTGTTCCAGTTTATGTCTGCAAGAAGATAGACAGCAACCGGGACAGAAGAGTCGGTAATATAAGCCATCACATCATTGGCACTGTGGCACTTGACTTCCCTGCCGCTGACAGGGGAGAATGTCCGTCCTATCCTTGCAAATATTATCCTGAGATAATCATAAATCTCCGTGGTTGTAGCCACTGTAGACCTGGGATTACGAGTATTTACTTTCTGTTCGATTGCTATTGCCGGTGGTATTCCCTCCACTGAACGGACATCCGGTTTGGACATTCGTCCGAGGAACTGTCTCGCATAAGAGGAAAGACTCTCGGCAAAACGCCTTTGACCTTCTGCAAAAAGAGTATCGAATGCAAGTGAAGACTTTCCAGATCCGGATACTCCGGTTATCACTGTAAATCTGTTGCGAGGTATCTCTATCGATACGTCCTTAAGGTTATTTACCTTTGCTCCCTTTATTATTATATTCCCAGTGTCAGGCATAATCCTTATTGTTACGAGTCTACACAATCTGCAAATTTAAGTAATTTCTCATAAGTTCCGGCCAGATAGCAGCAGAGATGGCAACAGAGATAGCAGACAAGATAGTAGCATAGATAGTAGCATAGATAGTAGCATAGATAGCAACAGAGATAACAACAGAGATAACAACAGAGATAGCAGACAAGATGACAACAGAGATGACAGACGAGATAGCAACAGAGATAGCAGACAAGATAGTAGACAAGATAGCAGCAGAGATAGCAGCAGAGATAGCAACAGAGATAACAACAGAGATAACAACAGAGATAGCAGACGAGATGGCAACAGAGATAATATGGATAAAACAGCCGTCAGCGCTGCAGACTCTTTAGCAAATTTCAATATAGCCCCATTTATAAGACATTTTGACAATTACGTAGACAATTTGACATATTACAATGCCATTTTGTCGACTTTTAGAGCTTTTTCCCGTTTGGTATGCGGATTGCCATTACACCAAGCGTCCTGCGATTGCAGGATGTCCCAAAAGCGAAAGTTTGCGGGGCGTGAAAAAGATATGAATTTAAAATATAGGAGATTATAATTATGGTACCTTCAAGAAGAATAAACAATCAGAATTGGTTACCTTCAATGTTCAATGATTTCTTTGACAATGAATGGATGGAGAGGTCAAATGCCACTGCACCTGCAATCAATGTCATTGAAAATGAGAACGCTTACGATATAGAAGTTGCTGCTCCGGGAATGACAAAGAATGACTTCAATGTCAGCCTCGATGAGAATGGGGATTTGGTCATCAATATGGAGAAGAAACAGGAGAACAACGAAGAGAAGAAACACGGCCACTACCTTAGGCGTGAATTCTCATATAGCAAATTCCAGCAGACAATGCTTCTGCCTGATGATGCCGACAAAGAGAAGATCAACGCTCAGGTTGAGAACGGTGTACTTAAGGTCAACGTTCCAAAGATCGTAAAGAACGATGTAAAACACGCTCATAAGCAGATAGAAGTTAAATAAAGATTAACTTCTTGGTATAAAGCCCTGTAAGAGGATAAGTCCCCTTACGGGGCTTTGTCGTTTATATTCCAAAAGACTAAAAAGTCATAAAAATTTTATAAAAATTCCCTATAGAAACTTGCCAGTTCAAAAATTATATCTATCTTTGCATTCGCGTTTGAGAAATCAAGCACAACACAAGTTTGGTGCGGTAGTTCAGCTGGTTAGAATACGGGCCTGTCACGCCCGGGGTCGTGGGTTCGAGCCCCATCCGCACCGCCAATACATAAAGCGATGATAATCAATGATTATCATCGCTTTATCTTTTTTTAGAAGAGAGTTAAATCGGTATAATTGGGTCTAATAGTCATTTGGACTTTTGCTATTCCTGCCCTCCGTTGACCCCGAAAGTCAGTTTCTGTAGATGTAATATGGCGTAAAGTATTGAATATTAAACGTTAAATTAAAATATTATTATTTTTTAACGAAGTATTGTTACTTACAAGCGAGTAAAAATGCTATTCAGATATGAAAAAGAAATTATACTTTATCTTTTTTGTATAAACATCAGCAGCATCCAGTCCTCGCATGGTCAGTCTGCTCTCACTGCCCGAATCCACCCAGTGATTCTTTGTAACACCACTCAAGAGGGCCTCCGCGTGAAATAGTACCCTACAACGCGCCGTCACCGTGGCCGCATCCAAGTTTTTCAAGAAATCATCAAAATCCTTGGAGTACCGGGCAGTTTCTGATACAAGGAAGGAGGATGATAAGGATGACGCCATTCCCGCCAGAAATCCGCCTCCATCGCCTTCGGATGTGAAGCTCCACCACGCGTTCACGCTCTCCGTCTCCTTTCTTCACAGAAAAACCTCGCGCTTGGCGCGAGGAGAAATACTCAAAGCGAAGGTTCGCAGTTTTTCGCTCATTCAGGAAAACCGCGAACCGCTAATAAAAATCTATTTTTCTTTGAGACAACGGACGCCCTGCCCACTTAAACGACTATTGTAGTTCGTCGGATTGACAGTGCCGTAGCCGTTGAAAAAGAGATACCACGCGTAGCTGTCGGTTTTCGGAGAGCAAGACCAATAGTAGCCGTTGTCGCCGACATTGCTCAGCAGCCCCGAATCGTAGTACAGACAACCCGATGCGGGATACCAAATCATCTCTGAATCGCCTAACTTCCCATAGAAATTAAAGCCCCTATGCTTGCTGTCAAACGACGTAAAAAGCTCAGAGCCAGACGCCTTTGCCCAGACTCCTTCCGCACCACCGTCAGGAACACGCCAGCCGACAGGGCAAGGGTCATAGGCAGTCTTCTGCGACTGCCAGCTGCCATCAGGAAGGTAATTTGAATAACCCAAGTAGAATGTCATCGGATTCTCCTCCGCAACGGTTTGGGTAATCGGAGACTGACTCGTTGCCCAAGTGCCGGTAGAAGCAGCGATTTTAGATTCAGTGATTGACGACGAGCCGAGGAACGGGTCTTTCCTGCCCCACTGGTAGA